>Ga0308414_1000351_pt1 | contig 29497 bp, 21 predicted proteins | sample HotsprSampleOS50_FD_205667 | JGI IMG/M metagenome (GOLD analysis project Ga0308414, IMG submission 205667) | Hot spring phototrophic mat microbial communities from Octopus Spring, Yellowstone National Park, Wyoming, United States - 20090730_OS50 ...
GCTGAATAAGCTAATTCCTCTTGTTCACGATAGAGAGTCTCTAGTTTATAATTTTTTTCTTCTAACTCTTTTTCAAAAAGAATTCTCTCTGTTATATCATGAAATAAGTTAATAGTTCCAGTTATATTTTTTTGCTTATCGAAAAATGGAACTACAGAAATTAAAACATATTTTTTTTCACCAGTAGGTTTTTCGACAATAGCACGTTCATTTAAAATAGGTTTTTTCTCTTCTAATGCTCTAACAACAGGTAAATTACTTTGAGTATATAATTCTCCATCACTAGAAAAAAGTTTAAAAGCAACACAATATCTGTCTTTACCTAATACAGGTTCTCTCCCAAAGAGCTCTTTTACTTTTGAATTGTAATAGTTAATAAATCCTTCTTTATCTAAAATATACAGAGCTATAGGCAAACTATCTATCACTGTCTGAAGTTTCATTTGATTTTCTTCTATGAGCAGACGATTTTGAATAGTATCAGTTATATCTTGAAAAGTCCCTATAGCTTTACTAATTTTTTTTCCAGAATACAAAGCATAACCATGAGTTTTAACCCATAATTTTTTTCCACTTGCACTATAAAAACGTAATTCTAAAGAATAAGACTTTCCATGAGTAATTAAATCGTTAAAAGCTTGAACTAAAACACTTCTGTCAGATTCTTCATAAAAACTTATAGCTTGTTCTAAGTTGGGTTCAGCTCCTTCTTCTAATTCATGAATTTGAAAAATTTCTTTAGTCCAGGTAATTCTTTTTGTTAGAATGTCATACTCCCAGGCTCCAATTCTTGCAATTCTTCCCATTTCAGTAAGTAACCAGCGATTTTTTTCAATTTCTTTTTCAGCTAGAATACGAGAAGTAATATCATGAAATACTATAAACACTAAATAAGGCTTTTGAGTGTAAGGATGACAAAGCACTTGAGTATTAAAACTTATCCACTTAACTTGACCATTGACAATAGAGCCAATAGTTTCTAGATTTTGAGACGAGCCTTCTCGAATAGATTTTAAGAAGGGGTGTTCTTGCACAGAAAAGAAAGTTCCATCTTCTTTTAAAATTTCTATAATTTCTTCATAAGATTTTTTACCAATAAGTTCTTGAGAAGTTTTTCCTAAGATTTTCTCTGCACTGGAATTTACAAAAGTAATAGTCCCCGACATATCTTGCACTAGGACACCTTCTTGCATAGTATTGATAATTAAATTATTTCTTGCCTCAATTTCCTTTTCTCTAAATTCTGCTTCTTTTCTTGGAGTTATATCTACATGAATGCCTATAACTCGAAGAGGTCTACCTCTAAAATCTCTTTCTACTACCTTTCCCATGACAACCATCCATTTCCAAGTTCCACTAGCAGTTTTTTTTCTGTGCTCAATTTCAAAATAAGCAGTGGCACCCGAAAGAGTAGCTTGGATTTCAGAAGCTACTTTTTGCCTATCTTCGGGATGAACTAACTCTAACCAAGTGCTATAATTAAATTTATGAGTAGAAAGATCATAACCTAAAATTTCTCCCCAACGTGAATTAAATTCTATTTTGTCATTTACTAAATCCCAATCCCATGTTCCAAGTCCTCCAGCCCAAATGACTAATTCTAGTTTATTTTTTTCATTTAATAATTCTGTTTGAACCTTCCTAAGCTTAGTAATATCTCGACCTACACCTTGGATTTCTACTATGTTCCCAGCTTTATCTCGAACAAGAGAAAACTCCCACTCTGTTTCAAAAAATCCACCTTGTGGATTTGGTTTTCTTAGTTCCACTGTTACTATTTCTTCAGTATTATTCAATAATTTATAAATAGCAAATTCACATAACCCAATATCATCTGGATAGACTGTAGGTGCATAGTATTTGCCTATGAGTTGATCTTTTGTGTATCCAAATTTTGTACAAAAGGCTTCATTTACATAAGTATAACAGCCTTTCATGTCAGTACGAATTAAATATAAACTAGGTGAGTTTAAAAATGAACTTAAAATTTCATCACGAGCAAAAACTTCTAATTCTTTAGTTTTTAACTCTGTAATATCAATAATTCCAATTCCTATGTAGTCTAACTCTTCAGAACTAGTTTTAAAAATTGGGAAAAAACTTATATCATAATAGTAAATTTTTTTATTATATTCAAAGTTTATAATCTCTCTAATTTCTTTTAAATTTTCTTTTAAAGAACGTATAGGATTTATAAAACTTTTTAAAATCTCACTGGATAAATACTCCAATAAATTTTTTCCTTTTTCAAGTTTTTCTAGTCCAATTTGCTTACATAGTTCTACTGCTTTAGAATTAATAAGTTTAATAGTTAAGTTTTCTTCGAGTAAAATATAGCCCTGTAAAGTATTTTCAAATAAACCTTCAAACCTTAGATTTACTTTCTTTAACTCTTCCTCTCTTTTTTTTAGTTCTTCATTTACATGCTTAATTTCAGAGTAAGCTGTTTGTAGTTCTTCGTTTGCAGATTGTAATTCTTCATTAGAAGTTTCTAACTCTTCATTGGAAGATTGTAGCTCTTCGTTAGAGGACTGTAACTCTTCATTTAAAGATTGTAATTCTTCATTTGCTGTTTCAATTTCTTCTATATAGGTTTGTAAGTGTTCTTTAGTTATACTAAGTTCTTGTTCTAATTCTTTAATTCTAGCTTGTTCATTTTTTTCTAATCCTACTAAATTAGAATTTTCTAATTCTGCTTCTAATTCATACTTTTCAAAAATTAAAATATAAAGATCGTCTGTTTCTCTTATAATTTCTTTATAAATAGGTGCTACTGAAATTTTTAGAAAATATTTTTTTCCATCTAGAAAAAATTTTTTTATAGGAGTTTTTACGGGCTTATGTAACTTCATGGATTTGAGAATTAAACTTTTTACTTCCACTTGAAGCTCTTTTCGTATAAGTTTTGAGACATTTAAATTTAAAACTCCTTGTGGAATTTGCATGAAGTCCCTAAGGTCTCCTTTAGTTTCAATTATATCTAAATAAGAATTTAAGATCACAAAAGGATAATCTGAAAGTTCTGAATAAGCTTCTAAGATCTTAGTTCGTAAATTTTGTAACTGTAAAATTTCTCTTTTTTGAGGAAGAGAGCTTTGAAATCCTAAAGATTGAAATGTATTAAATTTTAAATTTCTTATATTTGCAAATTTTCGTTTTTTAAAAATCTTATACTTAGAATCTTTAACTTCAAATAATTCCTCTGCTTGTAATACACTTTCACTTTTTCCTAAAAATAAAATTCCTTCATCTGTAAGTGAGTAGTGAAAAATAGGAAATAGTTGTCTTTGAATTTCAGGTTTTAAATAAATCAATAAATTTCTACAGCTCAATAAATTAATTTTTAAAAAAGGAGGATTTAAAAATAAGTTGTGATGAGAAAATAAAATTTTACTTCTTATACTTTTTTCTATCTCAAAGCCCTTTGATGTTTCTACTACATATTTTTCTCGATAATGTAAAGGTATAGTTTGGATTTGTTCTAGAGAATACTGACCTCTTCTAGCAATATGTAAAGAATCCTCATGAATATCAGTAGCAAAGATTTGTAGTTGAGGACTGAGGTTATATTCACTCAATAATTTATGGATAACCATAGCTAAACTATAAACTTCTTCTCCTGTAGAACAACCTGCAACCCAAACTCGAAACATCTCTCCTGGCTCTAGATGTTTTATTTGCTCCTGTAAAAGTTTTTCTAAACACTCAAAAGCTTTTTCATCTCGAAAAAAAGAAGTTACTCCAATTAAAAAACTTTGGTATAACCCATTGACTTCTTCAGGATATTTACGTAAATATTTTGAATATTCACTTAGAGAATTCAACTTTAAAGCTTTCATAGCTTTTTGAATTCTTCTCATAATTGTAGTAGGTCTATAGTTTTCAAAATTTACTCCAAATTTCTTATTTAAAATTTGAAAAATATCTTGTAGTTCTAATTCTAAACTACCTTCAGGAGTATCTCGTCTATAGAGTAAGAGTTCTTCTAGTTTATGACCTATTTTATCTGCTGGAAGACTAAAATCTACTGTCCCTGTTTGTAAAGCTGCTAGTGGCATTCCATCATACTTAGCACTTTCTGGGTTTTGTATAATTGCTATTCCACCTTTACTTTTAATTTCTTGTAATCCACAAGCTCCATCGCTTCCAGTACCAGAAAGAATAATTCCTATACTATGCTCTTCAAAATCTACTGCTAAAGATTGAAAAAATAAATCTACAGATGGCTTAGGTCCTTGAGTATTTTTAGGTTTAGTTAAAATAATTTTACCACTAGAAACTTGTATGTCGGAGTCAGGGGGAGTTATGTAAATATAACCAGGCTCAATTTCTTGATTGTGAGTAGCTTCTATGACTGGAAACATAGCTTCTTTAGAGAGAATTTGAACTAGCATGCTGCGATGAGTTGGACTTACATGCTGAGCTACTATAAAACTTGTAATTTTTTGTAAGCTAACAGGAAGATTTGTAAAAAGTTCACTAAGAGCTTCCAGTCCACCTGCAGATGCTCCTACTCCAATTACATACAACTTATCCATTACTTACATTATAGATTTTATTTATTTTTCTTCAATTAAGTTTTCTTTATAGAATGTATTTATTTAATTACTCTGCAAAAAACTTCAGTCTGATAAATTTTTTTAAAAATAAGATAGATTTTCTTATCCCTCGTCGTTAAAAAAAACAAACGAATTCTGCTATACATCTGGTTAAGTGATGATTTTTATTTTTAACTTACTAAAGTATTATGTGTCCCATCACAAAAGGGTGGGGTTTTAGTGTGTTTACAACCACAAAAAGCTACTTCTTGTGATTTTTCACATTTATATAAAACAGGTTTCATACCTGTCTTTTCTCTAGCATGTGCTCCATCACAATAAGGTTGCTTAGCTGAAAATCCACAAGAACACCAAGCTTTTTTTTCACCTTCGTTTACATTCTCAATGTATGGGAATTTTTGAGCTATTTTTGATATTGACATAAATTCTCCTTTCTTTAGAACTATTCTAAATAGATAAAATTTTACAAGTTTTTTTATTAGCAAACTAGAGTTTTTGCTTGAAAAATTTCTTTTTTGATAATTCAAAAGAAAAAGAATCAATGAATACAAAAACTAGGTCGATACCGTATAGAGAAATATTTGAAAGAGAGGTAGACTTTTGATTTTAGTTCATAGACTCAACAAATCAGAACTCATAATAAATGCAAATCAAATTGAAATGGTAGAGTCTACACCTGATACAGTTATTACTTTAATCAATGATAAAAAAATTATTGTAAGAGAGTCTGCCGAAGAAGTTCGTAAGTTGGTGATGGAATATCATCAAGCTATTTTTCAAGCAGCATGGAATGGTTTTCAGAAAGAGGGAGTATAAAAGATGGACATAGCTACAATTTCGGGTCTTGTCTTTGGAGTAAGTGTTTTGACAATGGGAGTTTTCTTTGCTGGGTTAAATCCTTTGAGTATTATTGACATCCCTTCTATTTTTATTACAATAGGGGGAGGGATTGCTGGAACTGTAATTGCAAATCCATGGGAAAGTTCTCTGCATATAAATAAAGTAACTAAAAAAGTTTTCACTTTTACTAAAGCAGATCCAGCTGGTTTAATTACAACTTTAGTTTCCTTTTCTGAGAAAGCTCGTAGAGAAGGGCTTTTAGCATTAGAAGATGATATAAGTGAACTTCCCGATGAGTTCCTAAAGAAAGGAATTCAGTTAGTAGTAGACGGTACAGACCCAGAATTAGTTAGAAATATTATGGAAACAGAGATGAACAACGTTGCGGGTAGGCACAAACACGGTAGAGATTGGTGGGATACCTTAGGAAGTTTAGCACCTGGATTTGGAATGCTCGGAACACTCATTGGACTTATTGGGATGCTGAGGAACTTAGGTACAGGTGATAGTTCTGCTATAGGTACGGGGATGTCAGCTGCTCTTATTACTACTTTATATGGTTCTTTTATTGCAAACCTAGTAGCTATTCCTTTTACAAGAAAACTGATTCGTAGAAGCGAAGATGAACTTGCTATGAAACAAATTATGATCGAAGGTACACTTTCTATTCAAGCTGGGGATAACCCAAGAATTGTAAAAGAAAAGCTTTCAAGCTTTTTAGCTCCAGCTGAACGTGCCGCACTGAAAGATGACGGAAGGGATTAAGCTATGGCTAAACAAAAATGTCCCGAATGTATTCAAAAAGTACCAGAATATATGCTCACTTATGGAGACATGGTTACCTTGTTGCTTTGCTTTTTTGTAATGTTATATACAACTGGAAAGACAAACTTTAAAGAAATGCAAATTATCCTTTCAGTTTTTAAATCTGCTACAGGTTTTTTTGAGGGAGGTCAAACCCTATCTAAAGGTAATCTCGAAGAAATGGGGATGAACATAGAGTCTCTTCCTGCTCAAACCAAAGGTAGAACCATTTCTAAAGCTAAAAACCAAGCTACTCAAATGTTTAAATCAGAAATCAAAGAAGGAAAAATCAAAATAACAGAAGATGAAAGAGGACTTGTGATTTCACTTGTAGGAGCTGATTACTTCAACCCTGGCTCTGCTATATTACTTCCACCTACTAGGGAAACACTCAAAAAAGTAGCTAGTCTCATTCGCGAGCTAGATAGATTTGTAAAAGTAGAAGGACACAGTGACGAAGATGCAGTTCTTCCTGGAACAAACGAAGGTAAAGAAGAGAGAAGTTATATAAATAACTGGGACTTAGCTGCAGCTAGAGCTGTAAATGCTACTGTATTTTTAATCAATTCTGGAAAATTAGATCCTTCTACTTTACAGGCAGTTTCATATGGTTCGGGACGTCCTTTAGCTGTAGAAAACGAAGGCACTCCAGAAGCTAAGGCTTATAATAGAAGAATTGATATAGTCATACTTACAGAAAAAAGTACTAAGCGAAAACCAAGTGAAAGTAATTATCGTCTACCTAAAAGCAAGCTTCCTAATACTGAAAATACAATTGAAGGAGAAGACTAATTTTTTAAAGGAGGAAAACTATGGGTGATGCAGCAGCACAAATAGAAGAGGAAGAAGAAGGGAAACCGGAACAAGAGCCAAAGAAAGCCTCGCCAATTACAAAATGGCTAATGTATGCAGCTTTAGTGATTGCAGGTGCGTTAATTGTGAGTGCACTCTCGTACTTTGTTGCCCAATATGCTGCCAATACAGTTTACAAACAAAAAAAGAATATTGCACTTGTAAAGGCTCCTCCTCCATTGGATATTTACAACTTCCCTGATGAGTTTCGTATCAATACTTCCGATGTAGGGGAAGTTCATTTTGTAAAACTCAATCTTTCCTTTGGAGTAGAGAAAGGTCAACCGGCTCTTACTCAAGAGCTAGCAGAAAGGCTTCCACAAATGCAAAACATTATCAACTTAATTATATCTAGAAGGACAAAAGAAGAGTTAAAAACCATTACAGATCAATTGGATCTACGAGAGGAAATCAAAGCTCATATTAACCATATATTAACTAATGGGAAAATAAAAGAAGTATACTTCCGAGAATTTATTATCAATTAATTATTGATGCCAAGAGTTATCGGAATTATACCGGCACGATATGGAAGTACGCGATTTTTAGGAAAACCTCTTGTAAAAATTGGTCACAAATCTCTTTTAGCATGGACTTACTTCCATGCTTCTCTTTCTACTACTTTTGAAGACCTTTTAGTGGCTACTGACGATGGGCGAATTTTGGAAGAATGCAAAAGCTTTGGTGCAAAGGCTATTTTAACTTCTCCTACACACAACTCAGGGACAGATAGGCTCTGTGAAGTAGTAAGTCAAATTCCTGAAACAGACCTCATAGTAGTCAACATTCAAGGGGATGAGCCAGACATAGATCCTAAACTTATTGATGGAGTAGTCAATTTAAAACTACAAAATCGCAATTGGGAAATGACAACAGCTGCTTGTGAACTGCTAGAACCTAAAGACTGGAAAGATCCCAATCGTGTAAAAGTAACTTTTGATAGTAAAGGAAAGGCTCTTTATTTTTCTCGTTCTTTAATTCCTTCCCAATGGAAATCTAAAGTAAAAGTCTATCGCCACTTGGGAATTTATTGTTATGAAAAAGAAGCTCTTTTGAGTTATCCTAATTTACCTAAAAGTAGTCTGGAAGAGTCAGAATCTTTAGAACAGCTAAGGGGCTTAGAAGCTGGATTTTCTATTGGAGTTTTTGTAACAGAGAAAGCTGGTTTAAGTGTAGATACACCTGAAGACCTACAAGCAGTAGTAGAAGAATTTCAAAGACGGGGTCTTATAAATTAAGAGATTTAGCTTGCAAATTTTTAATTAAAAAAATTCTTTTGAACTTAAAAAATGTGAAAAAGAGAGTTTTTTAATTTGTTATCATATAAGAGGTACCTCTATGAAAAAAGTCTTATTTCTACTATTAATTGTATTGCTTTCCAGCTGTAAAAAAAAAGCAAATTCTGGAATTTTTACTTTGGGTTTTTTAGGTGTAATTTCTCAAGAGCCTCCTGTAGAAGTTACCATTGGGGGAACAGTTACGGGACTAAAAGGACAAGGATTAGTTTTACAAAATAATGGGACAGATGACTTACCTATAACTAGCGATGGAACCTTTCAATTTCCTAAAGTAATTTTAGAAGGAACTTCTTATAATGTAACAGTCAAAACACAGCCTAATAACCCCTCTCAAACTTGTGTAGTAGCTGGGGGAATCGGACAAGTACTCAAAGAGCCTATTACTACAGTAACTGTCAACTGTTCTACTAACAAATATACCATAGGTGGTACTGTATCTGGTTTAGCAAGCACAGGACTTTCTTTACAACTTGATAGCACAAGTATAAATATAGCCTCTAATGGAACCTTTGCTTTTCCAATTACTCTTGAATCTGGCACACCTTACAATGTAACCATGAGTCCAGCTAATGGACAAATAGGGGGAGTAAACCAACCTGCTCAAACTTGTACTTTAAGCAATGGAGGAGGAATTGTCCAAGATTCAGCTATTTCCAATATTACTGTCCAATGTGTGACTCAAACTGTCCAACTTACTATCAATGCAAATTTTTTACCTTCCGGTGCGACTTTAGTTGTACAAAATAACAGTGGAGCAAATATCAATCTCACATATGCTCAACCTTCTCAAGTGCTTAATATTCCAAGTGGAAGTCCTTATAATGTTACTATTAAAACTCAGCCTGGTCCACCCGCCCCAGCAATATGTACAAACCCTGCTGGCTCAGGTGTGGCTTTTGCAAATTCTACTGTAAACATCAATTGTACTGCAGCCTCTTCTATTGTAGTAACTACTTCAGGTCTTGCAGGTTCTAGTGGAGTACTTTTACAAAACAATGGAGGGGATAATCTACAAATAGGCTCAAATGGAAATTCTGCTTTTTCACAGCCTCTTACAGCAGGCTCTTCTTACAATGTCACTGTAGCAGCACAACCAACCAATCCTTGGCAAACTTGCACTGTTACAGGTGGTTCTGGAACAGTAGCAACAGGACCTCCACCTACCACAAGTGTTACTTTAAACTGTATTACAAATACTTACAAGGTAGGAGCTACTATAATAGGCTTAGCTCCAAATAATTCTATTACCCTTGAATTAGATGGAGCAGACACTAATATTCGTACAGGTGTAAACGCCAATGGAAATTTTTTATTTCCCACAGCTAAAACTAGTGGAAATACTTCTAGTGTAAGTATTATGGCAGGCTCTACATTAAATAACCCAAACCAAACTTGTCGCATGACGTATAATGGAAATACTGTAACTGTTACTCATGCTAATTCTTCTCCTGTAAATGTAGATGTCCCAATTTTAGGAAGTGATGTCACTGATATCACTGTAAACTGTTCTAATTTACATACTGTGTCGGGAATTATCACAGGACTAGATGCTAACTCTAGTGGGCTAGTACTTGCACTCAATAGTACTACCCTTACTAGTGTTAGTGGCGGAGACACAAGTTTTACTTTTCCTGCACCTGAAGGACTTTTAGCTGTAGGTGACTCTTATTCTGTAACTGTATATTCTCAGCCTACTCCTAATGCAGGTGGAAAATGGCAAGAGTGCAATGTTTCTTTAGGCTCTGGAACTATCTCTGGAGATGTAACCAATGTAGTTGTCGCGTGTACAACAGCAACCTATACCATAGGGGGAACTATTGTGGGGCTTAGTGGAACAGGCTTAACCATCCAACATATCAGTGACGACAACACTCCTACTATCAATGAAACTATGGATATTACTTCAGGTTCTACTACTTTTACCTTTCCTACTCCACAACAGAGTGGAACTACATATACTATTCAAATTACAGCTCAACCCATAGGCCAAGTTTGTAGAGTTTTAAATCCTACTGGAACAGTCGTAGGGGGTTCTAAAACTCCTATCTTAGATGCTTCAGGAAATCCTATAGGAACTTTTATAAATCCTAATATCACATCGATTGTAATTAATTGTTTACCTGGATATATGATCAGTGGAACAATTACTAATTACACTGGAAATGGTCTTCGTTTGCAAAATGTTCTTACTGGTGGAAACCCTAATACAGAAGAGATCTATATCAATTCCAACGGCACTTTTGCATTTCCTACTCTAGCTACTACGGGTCAAAACTATGCAGTTACAGTTACTCAACAACCTTGGGGACCTACTCAAGTTTGCACAGTCACTAATGGAACAGGGAGTGTTGCAAGTTCAGATATTACAAATATAACTATTAACTGTGTCACTCAAAGTTATAGCTTAATTGTCACTGTCCAAAACTGGGTAAGCGGACTTGTGATAAAAGAAAAAGGAACCGATACTACTACGAACACACCTACAAGCAATGGAAATGTAACTCTCATCCCTTCTCTACTAAGTGGCTCTACTTATGAAGTAGTTGTTCAGACTCATCCTACAGGTAGGTTTTGTCATGTGTTTAATGGCTCGGGACGAATCTGGGGAAGCAATACAGAGCGAATTTTTGTAGATTGTAATCCAAGTTACGAGACTGTAATTTATAGTGAATGGAGTGTTCGAGGACACTATCGTATGAATGATGGCCCTACTTCGTTTATTGATTTAATTCCTACAGCTGCCAATGGAACTGCAAGTAGTGGGGTAGTAAAAAACAATACAGCAGGTTTGTTATCTGGAGATGCTAATCAATCAGTATTCTTAAATGGAACTGGTTACATTGAAATGGGAAATCTCACTACTAATGCTAAGTATAATTTTACAGGTTCATTTACTTTAGAAGCTTGGATTGTCCCATATTCTTTAAATGGAAGAATCATAGGAAAAGGAAATAGTTACAACTTAAGCTTAGTAAATGGAAAAGTAAGACTTTGTGTAGGAGCTAATTGTATAGACTCTATAACTAGCTTAGTTTTAGGACGACCTTATTTTATTGCTGCAACTTACTACCAAGGTAACAATGGAGCTAGAATTTTTATCAATGGAATTCAAGATACAGTAGCTAATACAAATGTTTCACCAACTACCACTACAGCTTTACTAAGGGTAGGAGCAGATCAGGATGGAAATAATAATTTTACTGGCATTGTAGATGAAGTAGCTATTTATGGATGGAACTTGGGAAATCAAAGGATTCTCTCTCACTACAGATGGGGTTCTAAGCTACATTTAAACTTAAACTTAGAAGGAAATGTCACAGACACTAGCTCTTATGGAAATGACTTTTCTTCAGGTGGGGCTGGAAGCTTAGTGACTTCTTCTAATAAATCTCCCAATGGAAACTCTGCATACTCATTTAACAATACTCAAAATTTATATTTAACCGCAGGACTTACAAGTCCAACCACTCAATCTTACCTAGCAGATAAAATGACTATGATGGCATGGGTAAGACCTACTGGTCTTACAGGTGACCAACCTATAGTTTACCAGGGAACTGCTTCAGATGGATTTGGTATAGGGCTATCAACTAATAAAGCAGCAATTTTAATTGGTAGTAATACTCATTTATCAGGCCCTGGCTATGATCTCTCTGTGACTCCTTCTCGTTGGTATCATATAGCAGCAAAAAAAGATGGTGCAAATTGGTATCTATATGTAAATGGAAAAGAACAAAACTTAGGTGCCTTAAGTTCTCTAGTCACTCCTGGTACATATTTTTCTATAGGTAAAAGAGGAACGGATTTCTTTGATGGAGACATAGCAGGAGTTAAAGTTTTTCATACAGCCTTAAGTCAAGAAGAAATTCAACGTTATGCGACAAATGTTTCAGATAGCTTAGTTGCTTACTATCCATTTTTTACTAATAATGACTTAAGCCCTATAAAAAACACTCACACTACAGCAACGAATACTTCTGCAAATGATAGATATGGATTTGCAAACCTAGCAGGCTCATTTAGTACAAATGAAATTAGTCTTTCCAATCCTTTTGGACTTGTAAATGGAAATACTGCAAGAACCATTTGTGCCTATGTGCGTTGGACAAGTTTTACAGCAGGAACTATTCAAGTAATTTTAGAGTATACAGGAGGACCTAAACTTCAGGTTACTGAAAATAGTGGAAATTATCTAGCAGTAGGTGAAACAGGAAGTGTAAACGTCAGCTTAACTCTTTCAAACTGGCATCATTTTTGTACGACCTATGCGGGAGGAACAGGAGGTAGCTTTAAGATCTATTGGAATTCATCTCTAGTTAGTTCTACTAGTCTTAGTCCTATTTCTAGCACTGTGACGAGTTTAAAAATAGGTCAGTCCTTAAGCTCTACCAATCCTTTAAATGCCCAGTTAGATGAGGTAAGAATTTATAATCGGGAACTCAGTGCCGATGAAATAAAAGCCCTTAGTGACAACTAGTTGAATGTATAACGTTATGCGAAATACTATCATTTTGCATAACGTTGAGTAAATTTCTTTTTAAGTAATGTAGTACTTCCGAGATAAGGAATAAAAATTTGATTTTTTTATAAATTTTAAGATAGTTTTTTGTTAAAAAGCTGTATACTACAAAATTTCACTTATTAGATTTACAAAATAATTTTAATAAATTTAAATGAACTTATGTATTCAATCTAGAATATATTTTTCAGTTCATTATTGGTGGATTCAATGCTAGCTTTTTTTGTTAAAATGAGCTTATCATAAATATTTATAAATTTACTTTTCATATTTGATTTTTTTTGTAATCAATTGAATATTACGCTTAAAAAGATATTAGAAGAGTTTTTGAATTATGTACTCTCGATAGGTTTTCATACATACATTTTGTAAGTTTAGAGATTAGGTGTAAATTTCTACCATGTGATCTAGAAATAAATAATTTCATATTTATCTTATGGAATATAATTCAATTTAAAGTTATAAAACCAACCTGTAGATAAATTACCTCTTTTAGAAAAGCCCTTTCTAGAAATTCTTCTATTATCACAAACTTTCAAAATTGTTAAATCCAAAAAATGATATCCTATGTATTTATTTTTGGAATATTTGACTTTATAAAGAGTTAAAAAAACAAAAGCTAGGTATAGTTTTAAAAAACGTGGGAAATTTTGTTTTTTTTAGTGAAGGAAGATACAAATAAGTAATGATGATTAAAATTTCGCTCATACCAGGTTTAAATTTTTTTATTCTTGAATCACCTAAAAATTTTCCATTTTTTCAATTTTTGTATATAAAAATTATTAAATTTATAAAGTATAGGGTCTCTTTTCTCTTTTGTGGGTTTAGAAACAATATTTGCTTTAACTCTTTTTGTATGACTTTTTTTCTTACACTGAACTCATTTTAATTTAGTAAATAAATTTTTTTTTAGATTAAGTTCATTTATTTTTTTACTGGTTTAAGTATGGCATTTTTTAAAAAGTAAGAAGGTTGGATATAAATTTCAGTGAGCTTTTCTTTATTTTGTAACAAAGACTTAGAAGGAAAAATAGGATAGTCTTTTATACGTATTTCAAAGTGTAGATGAGCTCCTTCTTTAATTCTTTTTTTACCATGGATACTATGAAAAATTCCATTTCCATCTCCAATTGTACCTAAGATCTCTCCTTTTTTTACAAGTTCATTAAGACCTACTAAATGAGTTTCGTTGTGTGAATATTGAGTCCAAAATTCTTTGAGTTGTCTTTTTTGCTCATTCCAAGTAATTTCAAAAACAAATCCTTCTGGGGCAGTGTGTTTAATTAACAAAGCTTTTCCCCAACCCAGAGGAGTTTCTGGTTCTACATTTGCTATTACTCTTCCATCGTAAACAGCAAAAAAATTTTCTCCATATCCATAAGCTTCATCTGTTTCAGTTCTAGGATACAGTCCTAAGTTTGTATCTATAATATCTAGCCCATCTCGATATAAATTGATCTTCAAAAAGTTTTTTCTAAGTTCTAGATTGTTCCAAAAACTAGCTTGTGTAGGTAAATGTCCATAGTGTTGGAGGTGGAGTTTTTCTAAAGTCTCTATATTATCCTCACCCAACTGTATAGCCTTTTTTTTCCACTTTTTTATGTAATCTTCTGCAGTATGATAGGTTCGAGTAGAATAAGAATAATAATACATTTCATCACAAAAGTCTTCTCCAGGATGTATGAAAAAGTCTTCTAAAACGGGAGGATGAAAAAGTGAATTTGCCAAAAGAAAAGGAGTGAAAAAAAGAAGGTAAATTGCTAGGAGAAATAAGATCATACTTTCAGAAAGATTTTAGGAATTTTTTTTGGAAACAAAAAATTCACTTTTCTTTTTTTAAATTTTTTTGTAAGTGTTTACCCATGAAGATTAAATTAAAAAGAATAGCACCCCCTTTTCAAATGAAAGCTGAAAATGAAACAGGAAATTCTATCCAAATAGATGCCTCTCCTTCTATTGGGGGAAGTGGTGCAGGTGTAAGACCTATGGAACTTTTGCTTATGGCTTTAGGAGGATGTAGTGCAATTGATGTTTTAATGATTTTACAAAAGCAAAGACAAGTAGTAGAAGATTTTTTTATAGAAGTGGAAGGAGAGAGAGAAACAGGAAAAGACGCTAATTTGTTTGTAAAAATTTTAATTCACTATGAATGTAAAGGAGAAGTAGAAGAGGAAAAATTAAAAAGAGCTATTGAATTGTCTTTAGAAAAATATTGTTCTGTAGCTAAAACTTTAGAAAAGACAGCTACTATTTCTTATACATATAAGGTATTAAAAAATGAATGAAATTTACTCAAAACTTTTTTGCTTCTAGTTTTTATAAAATTTTAGTGAAATAAGGAAATTATTATGAATGAAAAGTCCAATTCCCTGCCTAAAAAAGTAAGTTTTGCTTATAATGAAAATATTTACATTCCTTCACATTTAAAAATTACTCCTACCTTGTTTTCTATTTTAAAGTTTGTAGCTGAAAGACAAAGAAATGTAGTGAGTTTACATAGTTTTGAAAGTCATCCATACTACTATCTAACAGTGGATTTTCTTCCAGAGATCTTAAAACGAGATCCTACTTTAAAAGATGAGGAGAGAACTCCTAAAGCTGTAGATGATGCTTTAAATCAAATGCTAGATGTTTACACAGGAGGGAAAATAAAATATGGTTACTTATATCCAATTTTTGTTTTAGATGGGAAAAAAATTATTGTAAAAATTGCTATTATTGCTCCTCAAATTGAGCATGAGACTCCTATAGCACCTTACAGGAAAAATTGTTTTGAATTTTCTAAAAAAGTTATAGACTTAATCTTAGATAACCAATTTTCTTTTAATTTTAATTTTGAACAAAAACATCCTACCCTTGTTAAAAAAATAGAGGATGGTAAAATAATTTTTTTACCTAAAATGCTTTCTATAGAAAGTCAATTAAATTATCTTATAGAAAAAGCTTTTCTTCCTTATTCACCTATATTTATGGAGGATTTTATTAGTGACTTTATAAATTATGGAAAATCTACAAATCGACTTTTAGAAGTTCTTCCAGACTACCATATTGTAGAAGATGAAGTTCAAATTAATGAGAAAGAAGAGTTATTAAAAGAGCCAAATATATATTTTCATTTTTTTTCTATTTTAAAAAGTTTAGAACAAGTTATATTAGAAGATCTTTTTACTATTGTTCAAAAGTTAAATTATTATTTATCAACTACTTCTATACAAACTCACAAAGAAGAATTTTCTTCTATGTATTCCTCAAATCCTGAAAGTGAAATCCCTAGATTAGATTCTTTAAAAACCATAGTAGAACTTCTTCCAGAAAAAAATGAGGTTTCTGCAAGTGAAGAAAAATTTATTGAGAGCTTAAAATATGCAGTTCAAGTTTTAAAATCTTTGGAAAATTTTTTACCACTTATAAAAGACAGAAAAGAACAAAAGTATCTAGAGTTATATGTAGAAAATATCTGTTCTAAAGTTGAAACACATTGTAAAGAAAAGAAAACTTTATTTGTTTTAGATATACCTACTGTTTTAAATTCTGCAGGGGTCAGTGGTGAAAAACAAATGAAGTTACAAAAATTATTACGAATGACTGTAATGGATCGATTTCCTTATTTAGAAGCTAAAACTTTAGATAATAAGTTATTTTATTATCTTGGATATTATCCAAATTTAAGTGCTATTGTTTTTAATCTTGAAAAACTTAGCTTTTACAATGAGTCTTATCAAAAGCAATATGAGATTGCAAAGAGTATGTTAGAGAAAGCTCAAGTTTATTTTCATCCTGATTTAGATATAGAGTTAAGTGAAAAACAAAAATTACAATTAGAAAAGGAAAAAGCTAAGTTAGATAATTTAAAAGAACAAAAAAGAAAAAAATTAGAGTTTGAAGAAAAATATAATTTAAAAGCAGGTATTTTGGGATTACTTTTTTCAATAAGTTATTTCTTCGTTTTGTATTTCTTTTTTAAACATGTCCAACTGTTATATTCTGCTTTACCTATAAGTTTACTTACTTCTTATTTACTTGCTAGAGCTTTTAGTAAAAGAGGTTTTAAAGAAAAGCCAAAAGTAGAAATTAAAAAAGAAGAAGAAATTTCTCTTTCTTCAGAAGACTTAGAAAAAGTAGAATCTATAGTTTTAAAAAAGGAGTATAAGTCCATAGAAGAAAGAATTTTTGATAGGAATAGTTTTAGAGAAGCAATTATAAATAACTTAGATAAACTAAAACCTATTTCTAAAACTTGGAGTGAGGAGTTAGATGTAGAAAACTTAGTTTCAAAAATAGAAACTGCTCTTATGTCAAGTATGGCTATTGTTTCTATTCCAAAAGAACTTCAACTTCCAAATAAACCTGCTTGTATTCTTTTTTTTAAGGAAGATTTAAAAAATTCTACTACACGTGGAAAACTAGCTGAATACTATCACTATAGGCGTTCAGCAGTTAGAAATAGTGATACTCAGACTTTTGGATATTATAACTATCTATATGATGCAGTAGATAGAGATTATTATAAATTTTTAAGATCTAGTGGTTCTTACGAAATGACCTAAAACAAGTATAAGCATTTTACATAAGGTCTTTAAATATCATTTTTTTGATAGTCAATTATTTCTTGTGTATTTCTTTGTAATTCTCTATACAATAAATCAAAACTTTTACACTCTACTGCTAATTGAAGTAAAATATAACGATCTAAAATTTGATTTGCTTCTAAAATTAAAGTCTTAGGTATTGGCTCTGTAAGAAGGCGCGTGTAAGTTTTATGACTTATGGCATGTAGTAGTTTTATAACCTCTAATTGTGAGACTTCTATCATTCGACAGTCACCACAATATATATCTAATGAACCTTCTAAAATGCATGCCTTATTTTTAGTAAAAATATTTTCTTCACAAGAATGACAGTAAAATTCTTTAGAAGCCAGACCTAAAATAGTAAGTAAGCGTAACTTATAATGTGGTAGTAAAAGTATATCAATTTTTTGTTGACTAAGATTTTGAAAAGCAGTAGTAATTAATTTATAAACTAAAGGAAATTCTTCTCCAAAATGAGTAAGTTTATTTGTAAGTTCGCAAACTGCACAGACAACTAAAAATCCTAAATAGGTAGATTTTAAGTTTTCATATCTTTCTCTTATAGAAACTTCTTTGGATAAGTAAATTTCTTTCCCCGGATGCTTATAATACTCTAACTCTATAACTGAGCCAAGTTCACTAGCTACTATAGGGCGTTTTTTGCTTTTACGAATACCTTTTATTAGGATTCTTTGTTTGTAACCTGACTCTGTAAGTAAAATGAGATCGCAATCTGCTTCTGCTAATTCACGACTTTCTAAGATAATTCCAATGTCTTTAACTAAAGACAAGGCGGAAATTTATTTCCCTAAAAACACAGGCTTTCTTTTTTCTTGAATAGCATAAATACTTTCCATGAAGTCTTCAGACTGAAAGCATTTAGACTGTGCCTCTGCTTCTCTATAGAGTGCTTTTTGAAGTTCTTCATAAGAACTATAGGTTTCTTTTAAGAGGGAGAGTGCAACCGGAGAACTTTCTGAAAGTGTAATGGCAATTTCCATAGCTCGTTTTTTAACTTCGTCGAGAGGTACAGCATCATGGCAAATTCCTAAATTAAAAGCTTCTTCACCCGACATAGTTTCAGCTAACATGAGTAAATAGTTTGCTTTATCTTTTCCAAAGAGTTCTCTTGTCAAAAAAGAAGAACCCATTCCCGGATGAATAGCTAATTTGACAAAATTAAAAGCATATTTTCCACTTAAGGAAAATACTCGAAAATCACAAGCTAAAGCTAGAGAGAGGGCAGCCCCCATAGCATGTCCATTTACTGCGGCTACTGTAGGAATTTTAAGGGTTCGAATACATAGAAAATTGTTGTAGAAATTATACATAGCTTCTACATTCCTTTCATAAGGCTTATCCTGAAAAGATTGTAAAAGTCCTAAGTCTCCCCCAGAAGAAAAAACTAAATTTTTTCCAGATAGTACGACACAAGTAGGGCTTGGGGACTCAATTTTAATTTCATCTATTCGCTTAGCGAATTCTTCTGCCATTTCCCAAGTCATAGAGTTTTTTGTGCTAGGATTGTTTAATGATAAGTGAGCAATTTTTTTCTCGTTTATAATTTCATATTCAAGATCAACTAATGCCATTTCAAACCTCTTTTTTTCTAATTAAGAAAAACAAGTATTTCAAATCAAATCTATTTTCAAAAAAAAATGAGTTTTTCTTAAAACATTTAGAAATCTAAATTTTAGAAGTCGATAATTGTACTATGGCAGTTGGAAGAAGTGATTCCATGCAAGAATTAATTAACCGCATGGAAGAAATTTTTGGTGAGACTATCATTGGTTCTGATATAAACCTTATAAAACACCTTTTTTTCTATTTAAAGTTTGAAAATACTGAATTTATATTTGAATATGAAGATCGTTTCATGACTGTAGTAGTAAATGATATTAAACAAGAATTTGTAGAACTAAATGTTTTAGGATTTGAGGAAAGTAGTTCAAGACGTGCTAAAATTAAATTTGAAGTAATTAATGTTTTATATGTGTTTGAAGTAATTATAGAAGAAATACGTGGTTCTTTAGTTACAGTTAAGATTCCAACAGAGCTCCAATCTGCTGAAATGCGAAAATACCGTCGAGTTCCTGTAGATGATCTTTTTATGAATTTTGTAATTTTATTTAAATCTTACAAAGGAGGACGTTATGTAACAGGAGATGATATTCATGCAGAAAGACAATTTACTTATTTATTTCGAGAGATTAAAAACGATGTTCCGAATTTAAAACTTATGAATTTAATTTTAACAGAATACATACTAAAAATATCTAAAGAATATGATTTAGTGATTTACAAGCCAAATGATGAATATGAACTCATTCGACAAGCTTTTCAGAAAGATCATCGTTCTATATTTATTAGAGATTGTGCAGATATTGAAAGCTATATTCAAAAAACCGAGCATCCTACTTTAAAAAACTTTCACGATGTATTTTTACAAAAGTCCCGAGAATTAGGTGAATTTAAAGCACAAAAATTTTTTGAAAAACTACAAAAATCTGAGGTTAGAAACTTTTTAGTTTCTTATATTATTTCTCCTTTGACTTTATTTGATAGAGTCATTGGACATATTAGAGTTTATAGCACTGCTATGGATAAACATATCCTCACTGACTATCATGCAGAATACGTACATGAGATGACAGAGATTGCTAGCTATGGTTTTACTAAAATTGCTATTCGAGGAGATAATTACCATACAATTTACACTAATACTCGTATAATTGATATTAGTATAAGTGGTTTACTTTTTGAGATTACCGATGATGGGCTTTATAAATATTTAAAAAAACATAACATTATAAAAATGTATATTCCTATTGGAAAACATACCTTGACTTTGTCGGGTGAAATTGTACGTTATGTGGTAAGTGAAGAAGGTTATAGGCTTGGAGTAAATTTTTTTGCTTCTAATCCCGATGATATGAAAATTCTAGAAGCTTATATTCATGAAAAAAGAGCTAATATTTTATCGGAGTGATCTTAAATATTTCTCAGCTTGTAAAATTACTTTATCAATTTTTTTCCCACGTGGTCTATAAATTTTATACATCTTAATATGCTCTGCTAGTTTAGTCTTTAAATTATTGACTTCTTGCATTTCTAAAGGAGTTCTATTAGCTAAGTTTAAATCTTTTAACTTTTCAAAATAAAAATAAACTGCTAAAGCTTGAATTTTTTCATCTTGTGATCTATTTGCTAAAGCTTTATTTAAATAGAAAGAAGTTTTTTCCTCATGTTCTTCTAATTTTTTTCTAATTTCAGAATTACTCTCTGGAACTCTATAGCTTAAGTAATATAAAAAATGAACTTCTGCTAAAGCAAAATTTAACTCAAAATCTTCTTTCCAAATTCTTTGAGCTTCTTTAGCTACTTCAATGGCTTTATCTAAATCTTTTGTAGTGTTTTTAGTTTTTATAGATTCTAGCTTATACTTATAAATTAAAAATCTTACGTAGTGTACTAAAAATTGAAACTTATCTCCATCATCTGAAAATTTATCTCTGCTTTTCCATGCCAAACTATATTCATATCCTGCAGAAACGTAACCTTCTCCTTTAGTTTCTTGTAGTCTAGCTAAAGAATAGTGTGCTTCTGGAGAATTTGGGTCCAATTTTAAGGCTTTTTTATAGGATTGAATTGCCATGGGAATGTCTCCCTTGACTTGATAGTAGTCACCTTGTCTTTCTTTAATAGTGGATTCTAAAATATTTTGCGATGTAATAGGCAGACCTACCATCATGATCTTGTTTTCAATTAAACGTAAATGTCCTTCAGCTCGAATTTGTTCTCCAAAAAAGGTAGTATTAAAAATGGAAAGTACACGAATTTCTCCTACAATGTTTCCATCTTTATAAGAGTCATTATCGGGGTGTTTTTCAATTAAATACAATTTTTGACCTGGGCGAATTCCGGGATTATTTAAAACTTTAATTGTCACTGTATCAGGTCGGGTATCTACCTCCCAAAAAGCACTATCTTTAGTTTTATCTAACTCTAAAGTAGAAGCTTTTTCAATAGACACAGTTTCACCTATTAAGAGCATTTTGATGTAACGAGTTCCCTCTACATCAAAAAATCCATAGACATACTTTTCATCTCTACTCCAAACAGGCAGACTTAAAGCAAAGAAAATAATAGATAGACAAAAAAATTTAAAATTGATAAACATAACTTGACCTGTTTTAGTATCGGTTATTTTTTTTAATTTATTATTTAATATGGCATTTCTTAAAAGTTTTCTAGGTTTACATTTAATTTTTTCTTTTTGTTCTTGTATGTTGGGTAGTTTTTCATATTGGAAAGTCTTAGAATTTCCAAAAATTTATCATCACATTTTTTATTTTTTTTCTTTAGCTACTGCCTTGCTTTGTGTAGTTTTATCTTGTTTTATAGAGTTTTCTTTTGGAGCTTTTTGTAACTCTTGTATTTTACTAATTTTACCTTTTCAAAAAAAAGGAATTGCTTGGCATAAAAACTTAGGTTTTTTAGTCTTTGGAATTGCACTCATAACTTTTAGCTTTCAAATATTGAGATAAAGTTTTGAAAACATTCTACAAAAAGATTTTTTAATTTTTTTTATAAAAAAATAGATTTTATTTTGATTCTAAATAAAGTATGCAAAAAATAGTGCTAATGGAGGAGCATTGTGGTTAAGATTAAAATTGACGGGAAAGAGTATGAAGTAAACGAAAAGAAAAATCTAATTGACGCTGCAAAAGACGTAGGTGTTGAGATTCCTTACTTTTGTTATCATCCTGCTCTTTCAATTGTAGGAATGTGTAGGATGTGTTTAATTGAAATAGAAGGAAATCCCAAGCTTCAAGCAGCTTGTAACACTCCCGTCAAAGAAGGGCTTTCTATTATTACTCAAAGTGCGAGAGTAAAGGAAGCTAGAGAAGGCACTATGGAGTTTTTACTTGCTAATCATCCTTTAGATTGTCCTGTCTGTGATAAGGCTGGGGAATGTGATTTACAAGACAATGCTTTTTCCTCTGGAAAAAGCTACTCTCGATTTGAGTTTCAAAAGAGAAATATTCCTCAAGAAGAAATTGGAGACAATTTAATTATCAATCACAATCGTTGTATTATTTGTTATCGTTGTGTGAGGTTTGAAGAAGAAAAAGTCGGGGAGTCGAACTTAGGACTTTTTCAGAGAGGTTATGACTCCATCATAGGTCTTGCTAAAGATAAGCCTATTACTCATAATTACCAAGGTGCCTTAGCTGATATATGTCCTGTAGGAGCACTTCTTAATAAGAAAACTCTCTTTAAATCAAGAGTTTGGTGGTATAAGACTGCTAAATCAATTTGTCATGGTTGTAGCACAGGTTGTAACATTGAAACAAATGTACGTGATAACAAAATGTATCGTTATATGGTAAGAGAAAATCCAGAGTTAGATATGTATTTCTTATGTGATAAAGGAAGGTTTGATATTGATTGGTTAAACGAAAATCGACTCTTTTCCTACCATGAAAAAGGAGTTCCTTCAGAAAGTATAGTTGTAATTCCTAAGATCTTAGAGGAAATAAAAAAAGCTAGTAAAATAGGAATTATTGGTGGGGCTCATGAATCTAATGAAAATTTATCTCAAATTTTACAAGAAGTGAAGAAATGGAACAAAGAAGTAGCTTTAGAAGTCAGAGTGAGTGAGGGTCAGTATCATCCTAAACAAGTAGATTTTCTCATGACAAACGACCCTCACCCAAATACTAGAGGAGCTTTAGATTTAGGTTTTTCTTATAATGGTCAATTAGAAGGAATTATCTCTGAATTTAACTCAGGGAAAATTGATTTGTTGTTCATTCTAAAGGAAGAAATACCCTCTGGCTTAAAAGGAAGTGGAAAAATTATTGTCTTACATACAAATCTTACTTCTTCTGTAAAAGATGCGGACTTTGCTGTACCTATTAAAGCTTTTGCTGAACAATCGGGAAGTTTTACTAATAAAAATGGGGTTAGGCAGTATTTTGAATTGGCAATGAATCCTATTTTAGGACTACCTTCTTCGGGAGAGTTTTTTAAAAGGTTGAGTTTAGAACTTGCAAGAAAAAAGGAGGCTCTAGTTGGCAACCGTTAATGTAGTTAATGTCGCACAACGTCATAAATTTAAGTGGTATGAGAAGTGGTATTTTTATTCTGTTTTAGTAGGTTTAAAAATCACTCTCAAACATTTTATTCGTTCTGCTTTTTTAGGAAAAACTGTCACAGTAGAATTTCCAGAAAAAAAACGGGCTTACTCATCTAGGTTTAGAGGGCTTCACTCTTTAAAAAGAGATGAGTTAGGCAGGGAACGTTGCACTGCTTGTTTTTGCTGTATGTGGATTTGTCCAGCAGATGCTATTTATATCGAAGCTGCAGAAGTTACACCCGACAGACAGCACTTACATCCTGAAGACAAGTATGCTAAGACTTTTGAAATTGATTTACTACGTTGTATTTTTTGTGGACTTTGTGAAGAAGCTTGTCCTAAAGGAGCTATTTATCTTGATGGAAATGCTGAACTTGCAGCAGACAACCGTCAAGATTTAATTCTTACAAAAGAACGTATGACACAAAAATATGGCGGACCTATAATTGGACAAAGAAACTAAACTTTTAAAAAAAGTTTTTTTGTTGTACACTCTTTCAAGAAGTAACTTAAACTATTTTCTTTTTTTCTCGTTTACGCTATTTTTGTTGTTTGCACCTAGTGAAATTTTTAGTAGAGAGTCTTTAAATAAAGTCATCGCAATTGTCGGAAAGTATTCTATCACTCAACTAGACTATGAAAAAACAGTAGAGAAGTATAAAAAACTTTTTAAAACAGGAAAAAGCCCATATCGAGGAAGTTTAAAGACTCAAGTCTTAGATTTTTTAATTTCTAGGATTGTGATAGATATTACTTGCGATGAAGAAACTATTGTTGTAAATGAAAAGCGAATTGAAGCAGAAATTGAAAGAATTATGGAAGGAATGAGGTTTACTGATAGAGCTATATTTGAAAAAACTCTTTCTGAAAAAATAGGTATACCTTTTGAATTATGGTTAGAAGAGTTACCTTATCAAATTAAAAAATCTCAACTTTTACAAATCCGTGTTCCAGTAAAGACAGCTAGTGATTCTGAAATTAATGCTTGGTATCAAAAAAATAAAAATCGTGTAGGCTATGAGGTAAAATTTCGGGAGATAGTTTTAGTTCCTAAAAATTCTAGCTTTGAGGAAGAAGAGAGAGTTTCTACAGAAATTAGTCAAATTGAACGAGAAATTCGTAAAAATCCTTCAGCTTTTCAATTAATTGCCTCAGGACCTAGAAATCAATCAACTCATCGAGGTGGTTTTGTAGATTGGAGTCAGGTCGCAGAAATTTACAACCGTAGTAAAATTACAGCAACCTATTTAATGACTACATCAGAAGGGGGAATTTCACCTGTCTTTAGAGATGAAAGGGGGCGGTATTGTATTGTAAAACTAGAAGGAAAAAGAGTAACCCCACTAGAGACAATTCGTCGTTTTATTCAAGAGATGCTCCAAAGAGAAAAAATGGAGTCTTCTTTTGATGACTGGATTAAAGAACGTAGGAAAGAAATTCCCATTACAATTTTTGATGAAGAATACCTAGCTGAAAATAAAATTGAAGCACCTGAAGAATCTTTTAATATAGATAAAATACTTGAACAATGAATCCATACCAAACAGAACCTTCTTTACTAGCGATATTTCTAAATTCTAAACAAAAAGAACTTTTAATAAAAAAACAAGTTTCTTTTCCTATGATACAAGCTTTTTTACGAAAGAAAGAAAAAATTTTCCAAGATATACCTATCTATTCCAATTATAAATTTACAGATAATATAAAAATTTATCAAATACCAGAAGATAGTGAAAGAAATTTTTTATTTGAGTTATTAAATTATTTACCAAATTCAATATCGGGAGATCCTGATATTGATGAAGTTTACTTTGTATACTTAGAAGGGATTTTTCCTCTCTTAGATGAAACTTTAACTTTAGCTCTCAAAGAAAGACATAAGAAATATCTTTCCCAATACTCTTATAGTGAAAATCTTCCAATTGGAATTGTGCCTTATTTTGTGTCTCGGGAGTTTGTTTTAAGTTTACCAGAAAATTTAACTCAAAGAGTACATGAATTTTTCTTAAAAAACATAAATAATTATGATACAGAAATTTTTTACCATCCACCAGATCTTAGACAATTTCGATTAAATTTTTCTTTAGATAGTTTACGTTCTATCCGATTTGTTCAAGATGTCCTTTCTTTTAACCCAAATGTATCATACACAGAGTTATTAGATTTTATAAAAGCTCATCCCTCTAGTTTTCGAGCTTTTCCTTCTTATATTGAGCTAGAAATTTTTAAAGGGTGTAGCTACAACTGTATATTTTGTCCTAGAACTTTTGCAGACTTAAGTCAAGACAATCAAGAGATGGAACTTATATTATTTGAAAGAATTTTAGAAGAACTAGAGAGAAATTTCCCTTCTCCTTTTACTTTAACATTTGGTGGACTAGGTGAACCACTTTTGCATTCTAAGTTTCATGCTTTTTTAAAAACAGGTTTATCTTCCCATCTAGTTGAAGAACTAATTATAGAGACAGCTTTATATACTAGTACAAAAGAGTTTTTTCAGGCTCTTAGGGAACTTGGCAAGGAATTAATTTCCAAACTTACAGTAATAGTAAATTTACCAAGTGTAAAAGGTGAAACTTATCAAGCTCTCACGAAGGGAAATGTAGGTTTAGAAATTATTTTACAAAATTTAAATGAGTTAAAAAATATTTTACCAAAAGAAAATCTTTATATACAAATATTAAAAATTCAAGAAGTAGAGCTAGAAATAGAAGAATACTTTAATTATTTTGAGAAAGAAGGTTATAATGTCCTATTACAAAAATATAACTCTTATGCTGGAAAAATGCCAGAAAGGCGAGTGAGTGATCTTACCCCTATTCAGAGAGAATTTTGTTGGCATTTAGCAAGAGACTTGTATATCCGATTTGATGGAGAAGTCTTGCTCTGTAAACAACTTCCAGAAAAGTCACTAGGCAACATTCAAAAAGATGATTTAAGTATAATTTGGGATAGAGGATTAGAGTATTTCTCTTACTCTTTACTTAATTTTCACGATAAAATTCCGGCTCCATGTCAGAACTGTGATGAGTGGTATACCTTTAACGCATAAAATCTTTGCTTTTATACAAGCACGTACGGGTTCTAGTAGACTTCCTAAAAAAGTAATAAATAATTTTATAAAAAATCTTACTATTTTAGATTTACTTTTAGATAGGGTCAAGCAAGTTCTTCCATTAGAAAAAATTTGTCTTCTTATTCCTGAAGGAGATCAGGAGTTAAAGGAATTTGCTAAAGATAGAAAAATAAATTTTTTTCAAGGAAGTGAACTAGATGTCAGAGATAGATTTATACAAGCAGCTAAGTATTTTGAAGCTAGTTGGATACTTAGGCTTACAGGAGACAACCCATTTGTAGATCCAAAATACCTAGGTTTTTTAATAGAGTCGACTCGCTTTACACGGGCAGATGGACTTTCTTTTTCTAATTTGCCCTTAGGGACAAGTGGAGAAATTTTTTTTGCCTCTGCTATTGAAAAAGAGCCAAAAACGGGATTAGAATCAAGACATTCAGAACATGTAAGCCTTCATTTAAAAGAATATCCCCAAGAGTATAAATTTTTAAAGTTAAATCCTTTTTTTTCTTTAGAAGAACAAGAAATTTGTAAAAAAATTCGTGTAACTATAGATGAGCAAAAAGATTGGCAAGCTTGTCAAGAAATTTATAACTATTTTCAACATAATGATTTTGGGATAAAAGAACTTATAGAACTATACAAACAAGAGCCAAAAATATTTCAAACCAACCAAGAAGTAAAACAAGTAAGTTTTCCTTTAAGTCCAGAAATTTCTCAAAATAAAGGTAAAATTGGTATTACTTGTGCTCCTAGAAATCTACATGGAAGTGGACACTTAAGTAGAATGCAGACTCTTGCAATTTATTTACAAGCTTTAGAATTTAAAGTACATTTTAGAGAAGAATTTGAGAAACCTGAATTAGATTTAGAAATTTTAGATTATAGAGATAAAGAACTTCCTGAGTCCTTTTTAACCGAGAAATGGATTAAAATAGATAATTTTGGGACAAAACAAGGTAAAGAAATTTTTTTTTATTCCCTTCCTCATCCCAGTTTAAAGCCTGTAGAATACAATGAAAATTTTTTTGGTTCTTTGAGTTTAGAACTAGTTAAATATACCCCTAGTTTTAAAAAAAAAGGAGTTTGTATTTATGCAGGTGGACTAGATGAAGAAGCTTGTGTATACTTAGACAAATGGACTAGTGAGAATTTTCCAAATAGTGAAATTTTACGCATAGGTGGACAGGCTTCTAAACTAAAAAATGTGGTCTATAAACCTAGACTTACTCCCTATGATTTTTTTTCTAGTCTTAAAAATTCAGAAATATTTATTACATACTTTGGACAAAGCCTCTTTGAAGCTCTTTATTTAAATACCCCTTGTTTAACTTATTCAATTTCTAGCTATCATGAAGAACTTTCTTATTTAGCTAAAGACACATTTCATGTTCCTTATTTAGGAAATGTTCTCTTAGAAAATTTTAAAACTTATCCTAATGATTTTAATTTTATTAATCCTTCTTTTCAAGCAGAAGGATATAAAAAATTAATTGAACTAATTTTAAAAAAGCTGGAGAAATAAAATGATAAAAATAATTATTATATTTTTACTTAAATTATTTTTTAGTAAAGAAATTTTTTCTCAAGATGAACAAAAAAAAACAGAAATTAATTTAAAAATAGAAATTGCTAAACTGAGTCAAGAAGGGCAAATTTTACTTAGAAATAAAAAATGGACAGAAGTAGAAAAAATTGCACAGGCAATTATAAAAAAAAATCCCAACTCTCCAGAGTCCTTTTATTTACTTGGGGCAAGTTTACATGGAAAGGGGGAATATTTTAAGTCCATAGAAATCTTACAACAAGCTTTTTCACTTCAGTCTAATCACGATCCTACTTTATTTTTTTTGGGACTCAGTTATTTTAAACTAGGACAATGGGAAAAGTCTCTTGAGTATTTTAAAAGTGCTGCTGAACACGGAAGTTTTAATCCTTTTTATAGGTATAATTTAGCACTTGTGCTTTTTATTTTAGGTGACTATGAAAAAAGTGCAGAAGAAGCAGAAAAAACTTTACAATTAAAGGAAAATTATTTTAAAGCAAAAGTTATTTTAGCTAAGGCTTGGTATAAGATAGGTAAACAGGAAGAAGCTTTACAAGTAGTAAAAGAGATGTATGAGAAAAAGCAAGAGTTAGAAAAAATTCAATCTCTCTATGCAGAACTTTTAGTAGTAAAAGAAAAAAATTATAAAAAAGCTCTTCAAGTTTTAGCCAGAAAGCCTAGTTTATCTATAGAAGAAAGACGTATAGCGGGATATAGTTATATGCAGCTAGGAGACTGGGAAAAAGCAATTGCACATTATAAAAATTTTGTAAAATTTGAAAGAGACACAGAAGAAGATGCTTTAAATTTAATTCGATGCCTCATCTGGTCAGGTAGGGAGTCTGAAGCAGAGATGTATTTATCTAAACTTATTAAAATTAATTATGAAAAAAGGAAATATTTTTCTGATATATTTCAAGAGATTATAGAAAAAAGAAATTTGACAAAAGAAATATATTCTCCTATTTTTTAAGTAAGTTTAGTTTAATTTTTTACTTTTTCAAAAAATTTTTATTTCTTAAAGTTTTATGACTCTCTTGTAAAAACTTGGCGTATATTTGTAGAACAAAAGGGATTTCTCTCTCCCGTAGCTTTAAAAAGGTGAGTGAGAACTTATTTTTAATAAAAAAGTATTGATTTTATTGATTGAAACTTACTGGGTAAATATTTATTGAATTTAAAGATTTTTACTAAATTTATTAAAAAAGCTAATCCCTCACCTTCAATAAAGTGTGGGATTGCAGTAATCTCTTTTATAATTAATTTTGTAATCTATCCCAATTGTCTTTTGTT
>Ga0308414_1000352_pt1 | contig 29427 bp, 9 predicted proteins | sample HotsprSampleOS50_FD_205667 | JGI IMG/M metagenome (GOLD analysis project Ga0308414, IMG submission 205667) | Hot spring phototrophic mat microbial communities from Octopus Spring, Yellowstone National Park, Wyoming, United States - 20090730_OS50 ...
TGCAATAGAACCAGGATAAAGAAAGGCTTCACTTGATCCTGGATTGCGGTTGTATTCTTTCCTGGCCAAACGATGTCAGAAAGCCATGTTCACCATACCACAAATCCGGGTTTCTGATCACGCTCTGAGACAGAACAGGCATTACTGCATAATCGATTGTTTCGGTTCGACTTCCAGTGTTTTCTCATTCATCAGGTTGTACACTCTCTTCGGAATACGTTGGTACTGCAGGAGTTATGCGGTCGTTCCAACAAAACGTCTTTTTCGCCTGCAGCAGCGTAGAAGAAACGCGTTTTTCCTTCCACATGTTCGCCGCAGGCGAACATGTGGAAGGAAAAACAGAAAAAGGACCGCTCTGCCAAAGGCGAAAACCATCTGGTAATAGACAACCGTGTAACTTGTGTCATTTATTGGTATAGCATGCAACCCCTCTATGTCGCAGGGGTTGGAGGTAGGTACGTGAAACAGCAACATCCACAAATGAATTTGAATACACCCGATCGGGCAGTGGACGATACGTCATTTTCACCTGAAATTGATGCGATTGCCATTATTGGCATGAGTTGTCGGTTTCCTGGTGGTGCTCATAATCTCGATGATTACTGGCAGTTGATGTGCCAGAGTCAGGACGCGATTGTTGAGGTTCCCGCTGATCGGTGGAGTATCAACGTGTTCTATGACCCGAAACCAGGCAAGCGGGGGAAAGCGATTGCCTGTCGCGGAGGCTTCTTACAGCAGCCGATTGATCGCATGGATGCCCAGTTTTTTGGGATTTCGCCCCGTGAGGCTGCCTACCTTGACCCGCAGCAGCGCTTGTTGCTTGAGGTTTCCTGGGAAGCGCTGGAAGATGCGGGATTAGTACCCGAACGACTGACCGGTTCAAAAACCGGGGTTTTCATCGGTGCGTTTACGTTAGACTATCAGACATTGCAGTTTAGCCGCAACGAAACCAGCCTGATCGAAGGGCATACCTCTACCGGTAGCGTCATGACAATGATTGCAAACCGGCTTTCGTATGTGTTTGACTTTCGTGGGCCAAGTATGGCCGTTGATACCGCCTGTTCATCGTCCCTGGTGGCATTACACCTGGCCTGTCAGAGCCTGTGGAATGGTGAGAGTACGCTGGCTCTGGCTGGTGGCGTCAACGTGATGATCGGCCCGGAGTTTACGATTGCCGAATCGCAGGGTGGCTTTCTCGCACCCGATGGGCGTTGTAAAACGTTCGATGCCCGTGCCAACGGGTACGTGCGAGGTGAGGGTGCCGGGGTGGTCGTACTGAAGCCGTTTTCCAGGGCACTGGTCGATGGCGACCCGATCTATGCGCTGATCCGGGCCACAGGTGTCAACCAGGATGGACGCACGAATGGGATCACTGTTCCTAATGGTGATTCGCAAGAACGGCTGATGCGCGATGTGTATCGTCGCGCACGTCTCTCACCCGGTCAGATCCAGTATGTGGAAGCCCACGGTACTGGTACACCAGTTGGTGACCCGATTGAGGCCAATGCCCTTGGTCGCGTGCTTTCGACTGATCGCCCTGATGGCAATGTCTGTGTTGTTGGGTCAGTCAAGACCAATATTGGTCATACGGAAGCAGCGGCAGGCATTGCCAGTGTCATCAAAACAGCGCTGTGCTTGAAGCATCGCCAAATCCCGCCTATTCTGCACTTTCAGGAGGCGAACCCGGCCATTAATTTTGAACAACTGCGTCTGCGCCTGCCACAAGGTGTGGAACCCTGGCCGATAACCAACGGTGTCGCTCTGGCAGGCGTCAATAGCTTTGGATTTGGTGGTACCAATGCCCATGCGGTGTTACAAGAATCGCCGGTACAAACCCAGGTATTCTACGCTCGTGAAGATACAGAGAGTGAGCAAGCCTATCTGCTCCCGGTGTCGGCACGTAGCGCCGATGCGCTGGAAGCATTTGCACGTTCGTATCGCGCATTTTTGGCAAACAACGAACGACTGCACTTACATGATATATGCTATAGTGCCGCATTACGACGCAGTCATCATTCGTATCGACTGGCACTGGTGGGTATATCGCGGCAGGAGTTGATCAACAAACTGGATGCCTTTCTATCTGGTGATGCCAGTGCCGGTCTCGCCACCGGGCGCAAAATGGTGGGCGATACCCCCCGTCTGGCATTTGTGTTCACTGGTATGGGCCCCCAGTGGTGGGCAATGGGATGCCAGTTGCTGCAACAGGAACCTGTCTTTCGTGCCGTTATTGAGACATGTGACCAGTTGCTGAGACAGTATACGTCCTGGTCACTGCTGGCAGAAATGACTGCCGACGAGCAGCACTCACGTATGCACGAAACGCAGATCGCCCAGCCAGCAAACTTTGCGCTGCAGGTCGCGCTGGCTGCGCTGTGGCGTTCGTGGGGCATTGTTCCTGATGCGATCGTCGGCCACAGCGCGGGCGAAATTGCGGCCGCGCATGTGGCGGGTGCCTTGAGTCTGGAAGATGCGGTGCGTATCATTTATTATCGCAGTGCCCTGCAGCATCGTACCACCGGGATGGGCAAGATGGTCGCGGTGGGATTATCACCAGAAGAAGCTGAACAGGCGATTATCGGTTATACGGATCACATCTCGATTGCCAGTATCAATAGCCCTGGTGCCGTAACATTGGCCGGTGATGAGACGGTTCTTGCCGAGGTGCTGCAACCCTTACAGGAGCGCGGCGTGTTCTGCAAATATCTGCGGGTTGAAGTACCTTATCACAGCCACTATATGAACCCGTTGCGCGATGAATTGTTGGCAGCACTGCAAGACCTGCAGCCCCATACGGCGACGATTACCCTGTACTCAACAGTTACCGGTGACGAAGTCGATGGCAGCGAGCTAGATGCACACTACTGGTGGCAGAACGTGCGTAACCCGGTATTGTTTGGCAAAGCGATTGATGCACTCATTCGTGATGAGAATAGTGTTTTTGTCGAAATCGGGCCACATCCGGTACTGGCAAGTTCGATCACCGAATGCCTGATGTTGCGCCAGGAGCAAGGAGTCGTGCTGCCCTCACTGCGCCGCCAGGAGCAGGAGCAGCGCTTTATGCTAGGCTCGTTGGGGGCACTGTATGCTCAGGGCTATCCTATTGCCTGGGAAACGTTCTATCCCGATAAAGGCAGCTTTATACGTCTACCAGCCTATCCCTGGCAACGTGAGCGCTACTGGATGGAGTCGGCGGACTCGCAACGACGACGACTCGGTATCGAAGACCACCCATTGCTGGGGCATCATATCAGGGCAGTACGCCCTGCCTGGGAACAACTCCTGATCAAGCGCCGACTGCCGTATCTAGACGACCATCGTATTCAAGGGGCGGTACTGATGCCAGGAGCGGCATTTATTGAGATGGTGCTGGTGGCGGCACGGGAGGTATTCGGTACTGGTACCTATGTGCTGGAAGATATTGAGTTTCACAAAGCGCTATTTTTGCCCGACGATGATGAGCCGGTGCTGCAAACTATTCTCGACGTGGAGACAGCCTCGTTCGAAATCTATGGACGTAGTAACGAACAGGCAACCGAGTGGGTACGACACGTCACTGCACGCCTGCACCAGTATCAAAATATGCTTCCACAACCAGTCGATCCCACCGAGATTTGCCGATATCCGTTACAACCAATCTCCCAGGAAGAGTGCTATACCAGTTTTGCGGCCCAGGGCTTTGAATATGGGCCGTGTTTCCAGGGTATTGCACAACTCTGGAAAGGTCCGGGCGAGGCACTGGCCGAAATCCGCATTCCTGAGCAGATCGCAGCCGATATTGACCAGTACCAACTCCATCCTTCGTTGCTTGATGCCTGTTTCCAGGTACTCATCGCGGCTGATCCCCCCACCGGATTCGCCAGCAAAGCAGAAGCCGGCACATATCTGCCGGTGGGCATTAAACGGATCCACTACTACGGACATGTGAGCAAAGATGCAATGTGGGCGCATGCTCGTCTGGTACGCTACGATGACGCCGTGATGGAAGGCGATATTCAACTGATGGATAACCAGGGCAATGTGCTGGTGCTGATCGAGGGCTTCCAGGCTCAATCGCTCAAGACGGCACGCAGCGTTGTCTCAAAAGGACTGGATGAATGGTTGTATCACCTGGAATGGCAGCCGAAAGCCTATGCTGGCTCCACACAGCAAGCGGCATCACCTGGAAGCTGGCTCATTTTCGCCGATAGTAAAGGGGTTGGGCAGGAACTGATCAAACTACTCGAAGCACAGGGTGCGATCTGCATCACCGTGCTACCCGGTACTACCTACCGTGTCGATGCCGAGCAGCGTCAAGTGTTCATTGACCCCGATGAACCGGGCGACTATCTGCGGGTGCTGCAAGAAGCCTTGCCAGCACAACTGGAATGTCGAGGTGTGGTGCATCTCTGGAGCCTGGAAGCGGCACCTGCGACCAACGCGATGACGTCAGCCGAGCTTGACGCCGCCCAGACCCTGGGATGTCAGGCGCTGTGCAGTATTGTCCAGGCTATTGGGCAAACAGGCTGGCGTAGCATGCCACGGTTGTGGCTGGCAACCAGCGGTGCCCAACCCGTGCAGCAGCAAGATGCCGCACGACTGGCGCTGGCGCAATCGCCGTTGTGGGGCGCAGCGCGGGTGATGGGGCATATGGAGCATATTACGCTGTGGGGCGGTATCATCGATCTGGATCCGACCCATCCGGTATCGAATGCTGCGGCCTTGTTCCAGGAGATCTGGCAGCCTGATGGGGAGGATCAAATCGCCTTCCGTGACAGTGAGCGCTATGTAGCCCGGCTGATGCCCAGCAAGGATTTGCCCAGCCCGATCCCACCAGGCTTCCGTCGTGATGGCAGCTATCTGATTACCGGCGGGCTGGGTTCGCTGGGATTGCTGATAGCACGCTGGATGGTTGAGCGGGGAGCTATGCGCCTGATTCTGATGAGCCGTCGCGCCTTCCCGCCACGCTCCGATTGGGCGCTGATTGATCCAGAGAGCCAGATTGGGCAACAGATTGCGGTGATCCGTGAACTGGAATACAAAGGCGCGAGCATCTATCTTGCCACGGCCGACGTGACGAGCGAAACCGATCTGGCGCACTGCCTGAGCGAATTACGTGCGCTGGACTGGCCCCCGCTCCGTGGGGTTATTCACTCGGCCGGCGTGGTGCAAGATCAGCTGATGATGCGCATGGATGCACACACCTTTAACACCGTGCTGCGGCCAAAAATTCACGGTGCCTGGACGTTGCATCGCGTGCTAGCTGATGCGCCACTGGAGTTTTTTGTGCTGTTCTCATCCATTGGCTCCCTGGTGGTCTCGATCGGCCAGAGTAACTATGCTGCTGGAAATGCCTTCCTCGATGCTCTGGCTTATTATCGCCGCGCACAGGGTCGTCCGGCGCGCAGTCTGGGCTGGGGGCCATGGGCGATGGGTATGGTGACGGAGCTTGATCTGATCGAGAGCTTTGCCCGGCGGGGAATGCATACGATCAGCGCAGAGCAGGGCAAGCAGCTTATGAATCGCTTGCTAGGACGAGACATCATCCATGCGGCAGTCATTGATGCCGACTGGCCGCTGGTGTGCCAATCCTACTCAATGGGGGTTGTACCACCAATGGTGAGGCACCTGGCCGAAGCAGCCTCGATAACTGCTGCAACCAGTGACTCTGCACAATCAGCGCTGTCCATCCTGGATCAGATGGCACAGGTTGAGCAGGATGAACGACCAGCATTGCTCGCTGATTATCTCCATCAGTTGACGGCGAAGGTACTGCGTATCGAACGGGCGCGGTTTGATACTGCGCAACCGCTGCATACACTGGGCATGGACTCGATGCTTGCTATCGAGTTGAAAAACCAGATCGATCATTATCTGCGGGTCAATATATCGGTCGTCGAACTGCTGCAAGGTTCGAGCGTGATGTTACTTGCGACCCGCATCCTGCCCCAGCTCGTCTTTGCAGCACCAGCGGAGATGGACGATATCGAAACGCTCCTGCAAGATATTGAGCAGCTTTCTGCGGCCGAAGCAGCGCACTTACTAGCGGCGGTGAACTAAGCGTTGAGATACCATGGCAGTCGCCTGGTCGGGCAACATCAGGCGGCTGCCTCTTGAACGAACCATAGAGCAAGGCATACCGAGGCTATCACCAGGCGTTGGTGACTCGGCAGGAGCATGATATGAATGACATCTCGCGGCGCATTGCTGCGCTTTCTCCCGAACAACGCGCACTGCTGGAAAAGCGGCTGGCAACCAGAACCGCCGGGGCGACCCGTGCTGAGATTCCGTGCCTGAGTAGAGCCAGCAACCAGTTTCCACTCTCATTTACCCAGCAACGCCTCTGGTTTCTGGAACAACTGGTACCTGGCCTCCCGACGTACAACATGGCTGGCTTTGTGCGCTTTACCGGGCCGCTTGATCGTCAGGCAGTGCGACAATGTCTGGCTGCGGTCGTAGAACGGCACGCGGCTTTGCGCACCACTTTTGGCACTGTTGATGATCAGCCAGTGCAGTTCGTTTCCGCTACGTTAACCGTACCGATTGAAGAAATCGACATGCAGCACACGCCGCATACACTTGAAGATATTACCAACCTGGCGGTCGCGGCTGCACGACAACCCTTTGATCTGGCACGTGGGCCACTGTGTCGCATCAAATTGCTGTGTCTGGCAGAAGAGGAGCATGTGGTGGTGCTAACCATGCACCACATTATCGGTGACGGTGCCTCAATCCGGGTGTTGTTCCAGGATGCTATCAGCGTGTATGCCGCGCTGGTCAGCGGGCAGAAGCCACAGTTACCCGAACTATCAATCCAATATGTCGATTTTGCCGCCTGGCAACGCCAATGGCTACAGGGCGAACAACTGGAACGATTGCTTGGGTATTGGCAAGCACAGTTGCAAGGACAGCTTCCCGTCCTGCAATTGCCAACTGACCGGCCACGACCAGCGGTGCAAACCTTTGTGGGGGCGCGACAGAACTTTAGCCTGTCTGCACCATTAACCAGCGCCTTGCACGCACTGAGCCAGCGCGAAGGCGTGACGCTCTTTATGGTATTGCTGGCCGCCTTTCAGACATTGCTCTACCGTTACACCGGGCAGGAAGATATTCTGGTTGGCTCACCGATTGCCAATCGGAACCGGAGTGAGATCGAACAGCTCATCGGTTGTTTTGTGAATACGCTGGTGTTACGCACCGATTTGTCTGGCAATCCGACCTTTCGGGATCTGCTCAAACGGGTACAGCAGGTGACATTGGGGGCCTATGCCCACGAAGATTTGCCGTTTGAGAAGTTGGTCGAAGAGGTACAGCCCGAACGCAACATGGGCCATACACCGTTGTTCCAGGTGTTGTTTGGCTTGCAGAACGACCCGACGACGGCGGTTGAGATGGCTGGCCTGACCATCCACTTTCAGGAGATTGATAGCCGTACTGCCAAGTGTGATATTACGCTGAATATGACCCGGCGGACTGACACGCTTGATGCCTATCTGGAATACAACACCGATCTATTCGATGATGCTACGATGATACGGCTCATCAATCATTTTCAGACTATTTTAGAGGGTATCGTTGCCAATCCTGACCAGCGCCTGGCGGCGATCCCGATCCTGACCGATGCCGAACGTCACGAGATCCTGGAGACCTGGAACGATGTAGGCACCGATTATCCGCGTGCCACGTGTGTCCATCAACTCTTTGAAGAGCAGGCAACCCGATATCCGACTGCACCCGCCGTTCGCTTCGAAGCGCAACAACTCACCTATGGCGAACTGAACGAGCGGGCCAACCAGGTGGCTCATCATTTACGCAGCCTGGGCATTGGCCCCGAAGACTTCGTGGCAATCTGTATGGAGCGGTCGATCGACCTGATCGTGGGCATTCTGGCTATTCTGAAGGCCGGTGGTACCTATGTCCCGCTTGATCCGACCTACCCGCACGAGCGGCTTGCGTATATGTTGGAAGATGCTCAGGCTTCCGTGCTGCTCACACATGAGCGTATGGGCGCGATCCTGCCCGCCCATACGACCCGTGTAGTGTACATCGACACCCATGGGGAAGAGATTGCCCGGCAGAGTAGCGCAAATCCGGTGAATCGTACCACAGCGGCTCATCTGGCCTATGTGATGTATACGTCTGGCTCCACGGGGGCACCCAAGGGTATTGGTATTCCGCATGCTGCGATCAACCGGCTGGTTTTTAACACCAACTATATCGATCTCTGTCGAGATGATCGGATTGCCCAGGCATCGAACGCCTCCTTCGACGCCGCCACGTTCGAGTTCTGGGGTGCCCTGCTACACGGGGCGCTGCTGGTTGGTATCAGCCGCGATGTAGCCTTATCGCCGCGTGAATTTGCAACGCAGCTTGATGCACAGGGTATCACGACATTGTTTCTGACGACGGCGTTGTTCAATCAGCTTGCACGCGAAGTCCCTGGAGCCTTTGCTGCACTGCGGCATGTATTGTTTGGCGGCGAAGCGGTTGATCCGCGCTGGGTGCGCGAGGTGCTGCGTCATGGCCCGCCAAAACATCTGCTGCATGTCTATGGGCCGACAGAGAGTACGACCTATGCCACGTGGTACCGCATCCAACACGTACCCGAAACCGCCACCACGGTGCCGATCGGCGGGCCATTAAGCAATACCACGACCTATGTCCTTGACCAGCATATGCAGCCCGTGCCGGTTGGTGTACCGGGTGAACTTTATATTGGGGGTGATGGTCTGGCGCGTGGCTATCACCAGCGCCCGGCCCTGACTGCCGAACGGTTTGTTCCGCACCCGTTCAGTGATCAGCCCGGCAGCAGGCTCTACAAAACGGGCGACCTGGTACGATACCTGCCCGATGGCGCGATTGAGTTCATCGGACGCACGGATCATCAGGTCAAAATTCGCGGCTTTCGGATCGAGCCAGGCGAAATTGAGGCGGCCCTGGCTACCCATCCCGCTATCCGTGAAGCAGTGGTACTGGCACGTGAAGACACGCCCGGCGAGCGGCGACTGGTGGCCTATGTGGTACCCGGTTCTGGTCAGGAAGTACATGTACATACGGTGCGCAGCTTTTTGAAAGAAACGCTGCCCGACTATATGGTACCGGGTACGTTTGTCCTGCTGGATACCCTACCGCTTACGCCCAACGGCAAAGTTGATCGCCAAAAGTTACCGGTACCGGGCGGTGATCGTCCAGATCTCGTCGATGCTTTTGTTGCGCCCACGAACCCGATTGAGACCACGCTGGCATCGATCTGGAGTGAGGTGCTGAAACTGGAGCGCGTAGGCATACACGACAACTTTTTTGATCTCGGTGGCTACTCACTGGCCGCAGTTCAGGTGGTGGCGCGGGTGCGTGAAGCATTCCAGGTGGATCTCCCGCTGAGTTCGCTGTTTGAAACGCCTACCGTGGCCAGCCTTGCGCAGCTGATCAGCACCCGCCAAGCCAGTCATTCCGAAACGGTAGGGCCGGCGCTGATACGTGTTGACCGTAGTAGCTACCGCACATCAGCAGCTGCAAATGGTAGCGAAACCAGGAGCTAAGGGCTTATGCCAGATGCGGCTATGTATTTCTGGTCAGGTTGTGAATACACGGAAAGCGAACACAATGATTTCGGAAGATGTTTATATCTTTCCTGCCTCGTTTGCCCAGCAACGGCTCTGGTTTCTCGACCGCCTGCAGCCCGGCACACCTTTTTACAATGTACCGGCGGCAATCTGGATTGCCGGGCCATTGGATATACCGGCACTCGAACAAAGCCTGGCAACCATCATTCAGCGTCACGAGAGCCTGCGCACCACTATTCCGACTCAAGCTGGTCAGCCAGTTCAACGTATTGCGCCACCTGGCCCGATCAGCCTGCCGGTCAGCGCACTGATAATGTCTGACCCGGTTGCACGTGCGGCGGAAATAGAACGCCATATACGGGCGGAAGCACGCCAACCTTTCGATCTAAGCAGCGGCCCGTTGCTACGCACAACCTTGCTGCAGCCTGGCCCGGATGAGTACCTGCTGTTGCTTACCATGCACCATATCATCTGTGATGGCTGGTCGATTGGCGTGTTGATGCAAGAGTTGGCAACACTCTATGCGGCCCATCGCAATGGCGAGCCGGCGACACTGCCCCCACTGCACATTCAGTATGTTGACTATACGATCTGGCAGCAGCAGTTTTTGCAGAGCGGCGATGTGCAGCCACATCTAGATTACTGGCGCGAGCAATTGCGCGGGGCTCCCACCGTGCTGGAACTTCCGACCGACCGTCCACGTCCACCCGTGCAATCTTTCTGGGGCGATCGTCAGACCCGTCTGCTACCAGTGGCTTTGCAGCAACAACTGCACGCCCTGAGTCGTCAGGCCGATACGACGCTCTTTATGACTCTGCTGGCCGCCTTTCAGGTCTTACTGTACCGCTATAGCGGACAGGAAGATATTGTTGTCGGCTCACCTGTTGCCAACCGCACCCGTGCCGAACTGGAGCCACTGATCGGTTTCTTTGTCAATATGCTGGTGTTACGCACCAGACTGGCTGGCAACCCGTCATTTCGTGACCTGCTGGCACAGGTACGGCAAACCACACTGGACGCCTATGAACACCAGGAGGTGCCGTTTGACCGACTGGTCGATGAACTGCAGCCAGAACGTGATACGAGCCACACGCCGCTGTTCCAGGTGGTCTTTATTCTGCAAAATGCTCCCATGCCACCGCTGGAACTGGCCGGGTTGCGCTTGCAACTGGCCGATACACATAGTGGTATTGCCAAGTTTGACCTGACGCTGGAGGTGACGGAGACCGTAGATGGACTGGAAGTCGGAGTAGAATACAACACGAATTTGTTTGATAACGACCGCATAACACGGCTGCTGGAACACTACCAGATCTTGCTAGAGGGAATGAGTGCCAATCCCGATATGCACATTGACCATCTACCTTTGCTTTCCAGCCGTGAATATCAGCAACTGGTGTATGATTGGAATAACACGGCTGCCACCTATCCTGACCATCGCTATGTGCATACACTCTTTGCCAAACACGCCCAGGATCGCCCGGATGCGTTGGTCGTGGTAGATAGTACCCAGCGGCTGACCTATGGTGAACTCGACCGCCGTGCCAACCGGTTGGCACACGCTCTGCAGGGCATGGGGGTTGGCCCTGATGTGCTGGTGGCGCTCTGTGTGACCCGCTCGGCCGACTTTATCATCGGCTTGCTCGGCGTACTCAAGGCGGGTGGTGCCTATGTCCCGCTTGATCCCTATACTCCGCCGCGCCGCCTGGAGACGATACTGAGCGACGCCGACATACAGGTGGTCTTAACATACGCGGAGCTACACGGGCATTTCGCTGCACACCAGATACCGATCATCTGCCTGGATACGGCTGCACCGTTGCTGGAGCAGCAACCAGAAACGACGCCAGCGGTGCAGCTTACCCCCGACAACCTGGGCTATGTGATCTACACATCTGGTTCAACGGGCATTCCCAAGGGCGTGCAACTCACGCACAGCGGTCTGTCAAATCTCATCTTCTGGAATAATCAGACGTTTGGGCTTACTGCCCGTGATCGTACCACGCAAATCGCTGGACTTGGTTTTGATGCCACGGTGTGGGAATTGCTGCCAGCTCTGGCCGCGGGTACAACGATCTATATGCCCGATGATGAGGTACGCGGTACGCCCAAACTGTTGCGTGACTGGTTGATTGCCCAGGAAATCACCGTTACCTTTATGCCTACCCCGCTGGCCGAACGATTGTTGACGCTGGAGTGGCCTGCCACCAGTGTCCTGCGAGTTATGCAAACCGGCGGCGAGGCGCTTAAACGCTATCCACCCCCAGGACTGCCCTTTACCTTCTATAACAACTATGGGCCTTCCGAATGTACCGTGGCTTCGACCTCTATCCCGGTATTGCCGCTGCCAGATGCGCCAGTTCCACCATCAATTGGCTATCCCATCGCAAACGTGCGATTTTATATCCTGGATCGGCATATGCAGCCAGTGCCAATCGGGGTGCCTGGCGAATTGTATATCGGGGGCGCAAATGTTGGACGCGGCTACCTCAATCGTCCCGCCCAGACGGCGGCCCAGTTTATCCCCGATCCCTTCAGTGATCAACCAGGCGCACGCCTGTACCGCACGGGCGACCTGGTGCGCACCCGTGCCGATGGGCAGATCGATTTTCTCGGACGCATCGACACGCAGGTGAAAGTCCGTGGGTTTCGGATCGAACTGGGCGAAATCGAGGCGGCATTAGCGAAACATCCGGCTGTGTATGAAACGGCGGTGCTGGCGCGTGAAGATACACCCGGCGAGCGGTACCTGGTTGCGTATGTGGTACCCAGTCCAGGAGAGGACGTGCATGTGACCACCCTGCGCAGCTTCTTGAAAGAAACCCTGCCCGACTATATGGTGCCGGGTATCTTTGTCCTACTTGAGGCATTGCCGCTCACATCCAACGGCAAAGTCGACCGCCGCGCTCTGCCCGCACCCGAAGGTAGCCTGCGTCCTGATCTGGGTGTGGCCTATGTTGCCCCCCAGAGCGAACGTGAGCAAGCCATTGCCGCCATCTGGCAAACGTTGCTCAATGTTGAACAGGTGGGAGTGGAAGACAGCTTTTTTGACCTGGGCGGCAATTCTCTCCTGATGGCGCAGGCACAGAGCATGCTGTCTACGCAGTTGCAGCGAGACGTATCTATTCTCGATCTCTTTCAATATCCGACCATCAAATCGCTGGCCCAGTTTCTTGATCAGGGTTTAACATCCCGGCCAACTGGCGAGACTGTGCGTGATCGTGCCCGCAAGCAAAAAGAGAGTATGAGTCGGCGCAAACCAGACCACAGAGGAAGAAGGTAATAGCGTTGGAAGACATGATGCAGGACGTGCAACCGAATAACCTGAAAGGAATCGCCGTTGTTGGCATGAGTAGTCGCTTCCCTGGTGCCAGTAATCTGGATCAGTTCTGGCACAACCTGAAGAACGGCGTCGAAAGTATCTCGTTCTTCTCAGAACAAGAATTGCTTGCTGCCGGTGTCGCACCAGAACTATTGGCCCACCCCCACTATGTGCCCGCACGCGGTGTGTTGGCAGATGCGGATCAGTTCGATGCCCATTTCTTTGGCTTTAACCCACGGGAAGCCGAATTGCTTGACCCGCAACAACGCCTATTTCTGGAATGTGCCTGGGAAGCCCTGGAACACGCCGGCTACGACCCTCAGCGCTATCCAGGCATCATCGGGGTTTTTGGCAGTGTCAGCCTGAGTACCTACGCGATGCGCAATATCTACACCAACCCGGATCTGGTGGCTACGATTGGCGATTACCAGATCTTGCTCAGTAGCGACAAAGATTTTATTGCCGAGCGTGTCTCCTACAAGCTGAACCTGCGTGGCCCGAGTATGAGCGTGCAGACCGCCTGCTCTTCCGCCCTGGTTGCGGTGCATATGGCCTGTCGTAGCTTACTGATGGGCGAGAGCGATATGGTACTCGCCGGCGGAGCGGCGATCAGTGTGCCTCAGCAGGTGGGCTATCTTTACCAGGAGGGCGGCATTATGTCGCCGGATGGACACTGCCGGGCTTTCGACCATCGTGCGCAGGGCACAGTGCGCGGTGATGGTGCGGGCATTGTTGTGCTGAAACGGTTAGAAGATGCGATTGACGATGGTGATACCGTCTATGCGGTCATTCGCGGATCAGCCGTGAACAATGATGGCGCATTCAAGGTGGGTTTTACCGCGCCATCCATTGATGGACAGGCGGAAGTGATTGGTCTGGCATTGGAACTGGCTGATGTCGATCCCGACACGATCAGCTATATCGAGGCTCACGGCACCGGCACGCCGCTCGGTGATCCGATCGAGCTTGCCGCCCTGACACAGGTTTTTCGCCAGTACACCGAACGCAAACAATTCTGTGCGATTGGCTCGGTCAAAACCAATCTGGGACACCTGGATGCAGCAGCAGGCATCGCGGGCTTGATCAAAACCGTGCTGGCACTCAAACACGGGGCTATTCCGCCCAGCCTGCATTTCGAGCAACCCAACCCGACGATTGATTTTGCCAACAGCCCCTTTGCTGTCCAACGTATGCTAACACCCTGGCCAGACACAGATCATCCGCGACGTGCGGGCGTTAGTTCTTTCGGTATCGGTGGCACCAACGTCCATGTGGTACTGGAAGAAGCGCCGATCGCTACTCCTGCTGCTACCGTGCGCCCCTGGCACGTGATCCCCTTGTCAGCCCACAGCGCTACCGCGCTGAATAGGGCTACAGAGAACCTGGCGCTTGCACTGCAACACCAGCCAGAGCAACAGCTTGCCGATGTAGCCTACACCTTGCAGGTGGGGCGACGAGCCTTTGCCCAGCGGCGGGTACTGCTCTGCCGTGACCATGCCGATCTGCAGGCTGTGCTGGCCCAGGGCACACATAGTCAGCAGTGGACAGCGCATTGTCCTGCCCAGAATCGTCCAGTGGCCTTTCTCTTCCCTGGTCAAGGGGCACAATATGTGCAAATGGGGGCAGGCATCTACCAGCACGAACCGCTGGTGCGTGAGATTGTTGACGAATGTAGCTACGTGCTACGCCCGCACCTGGACGGGCGCGACCTGCGTTGCCTGTTGTTTCCACCCCAGGATCAGGAAGATGAAGCCCGGCACCTGCTCACTCAGACCCGCTATACGCAACCCGCGCTGTTTGTGATCGAATATGCGCTGGCGCGGCTATGGCAAGCCTGGGGCATCTCCCCGGCAGCGATGATTGGTCACAGCCTGGGCGAGTATGTCGCCGGTTGTCTGGCGGGGGTCTTCACGCTGCCCGATGCGCTGCGGCTGGTGGCATTGCGTGGCCGGCTGATGCAGGCAATGGAGCCGGGTGCGATGCTCTCGGTGCCGCTGACGGAAGAACAGATCCAGCCATTCCTGGGATCACAGGTGGCCCTGGCAGCCGTGAATGCCCCCGGGTTGTGTGTTCTGTCAGGGCCATGCGACACAATCGCGGCGGTGGAAGCCCGGTTGCAACAGGAGGGAGTCGAAACCCAACGCCTCCACACCTCGCATGCGTTTCACTCGGTGATGATGAAGCCATTGCTGCCAGAGTTCCGCGCTGCTGTGGCTACTATTCCATTGCAGCCACCACAGATACCCTATCTTTCTAATAGCACCGGTACCTGGATTACTGCGGACGAAGCCACTGATCCCGACTACTGGGTGCAACATGTGTGTTCCACGGTACGCTTTGGGCCAGGAGTGGCGACCCTGCTTGCACAGGCGGATATGGTGCTGCTGGAGGTGGGGCCGGGACGCACACTCAACACCCTGGTGCGCCGACAGGGCGTTGCAGCCCATGGCAGGCAACTGATCAACGTCTTACGCCATCCACAGGATGCAGCCACTGCTGGTCTGGCAAGCGATGAGGCCATGCTGATGCAGGCGCTGGGACGATTGTGGTTAGCCGGGGTAATTGTCGATTGGGAGGCGTTGTGGGCGGGGCAGCGTCGTCAGCGTGTTCCATTGCCCAGCTATCCCTTTGAGCGCGAACGATACTGGATCGAACCATTGGCAGACAGCCGATCGCTGGTAACGACCGGAGCGTCACCAGCCGGAGTACACAAACGGCCCGACCTTACCCACTGGTTTTATACGCCGGTCTGGAAACAGTCATTTCGTACCAATCCGCCAGCATCTGCGGCAGCGAACAACCAGGAACAGCGCTGGCTTCTGTATGCATCGTCTATGCCACTGGTTGAGCAACTGGTGGAACAGGCTTGCACTGCGGGCTATGACCTGTGCTGTGTCTATGCCGCAGACAGCTTTACCCAACGCGACCCACACCACTATACGATTAATCCGCAGCAACCTGAACAGTATGTCACCCTGTTACACAGCCTGCGTGCGAATAACTGGTTGCCAGACAAGATCATCTATAGCTGGCAACTATCCACCAATAGCCATTCGTCTACCAACGGCGTATCGGATCGATCAACACCCGATAGTTTCGACAGCCTGCTGATGCTGGTACAGGCGCTTGCGCAGACGGATTGGAGCGACCCGCTCCAGATTGTGGTGCTAACCAACAGCCAGCATCAGGTGACCGGGGACGAGATAGTGCAACCTGACGGGGCGCTACTCCACGGTCTTTGCACGGTTGTGCCGCAGGAATACCCCCACCTGACCTGCACCAGCATCGATATCGTGCCACCGACCCAGATCAACCGGCAACATCAGTTGCTGCGAGCGCTGCTGGCAGAAATCGCTGCTGAACCTGCGCTGGCACCGGTTGCCTATCGCCACACACAGCGCTGGAGCCAGACATATGAAGCCTATCCAATCCCACCTGGAACCGGTTCATCCTTGCGAGATGGTGGAGTCTATCTGATTCTAGGCGGTCTGGGTGGTATTGGCCTGACCCTGGCAGAACATCTGGCCCACACGCGGCGGGCGGCGCTGGCACTGGTAGGCCGCTCGGCACTACCGGCGCGAGAAACATGGGCTGACTGGCTGGCGGCTCACCCGGAGCCAGATGCCACCAGTCAGAAGATACAGGCAATCCAGCGCATGGAACAACACGGAAGTACCGTGCTGGTCTTTCGCGCCGACGTTGCCAACCTGGAACACATGCAGGATGTGGTGACGCAGGTTTACAACCGGTTTGGAACACTGCATGGCGTCATTCATGCCGCCGGTATCACGGGTGAGCGCTCGTTTGAGATGCTCCAGGAAACGAATTACGACCGTTGTGCATTGCAGTTCCAGGCCAAACGAACAGGGCTTATCGTATTGGAACAGGTACTGGGGACACGCCCGCTTGACTTCTGCCTGCTTATCTCGTCGCTGGCCTCGGTATTGGGTGGACGTGGGTTGGCAATCTACACGGCCGCCAGCCAGTTTATGGATGCCTTTGCCCATCGGCACAACCAGCACCACCCGGTTCCCTGGCTCAGTGTCAACTGGGATAACTGGCGCGTTCTGGCCGACAATGCTGCCGAGAATCTGGCTGAATCAGGCGGGTTTGCCGAACTGGCACGGCTAGCAATGACCCGACAGGAAGGCCTGGAGGTGGTTGAGCGCCTGCTGGCGGCAGATAGGCTTGCGGAAAGGTGTACCCAGGTCATTATCTCCACCGCAGACCTGCCGGCACGCATGGCACACCTGGCTGCCCGTGATCAGCAGCAAGAGCAACGCATTCGTTCTGGTGACAACACAACGCTGCACAAGCGCCCGGAACTGCAAACCAGCTATGTGCCGCCAACCAGTGCCGCCGAACAACAACTGGTAGACATATGGCAGGGATTACTGGGCATTGCGCCTATTGGAATCAACGACAATTTCTTTGAACTGGGAGGCGACTCGCTTATCAGCATTCAGGTGATCGCCCGTGCCCGCGCAGTTGGCATCGAGTTTACGCCCAAACAACTATTTGAGTACCCGACCATTGCCAGCCTGGTCGCAGTGGCTGGCACTGCACCAGTTATATCAATCAACCAGGCACCAGGCACCGGTGAGGTGCCACTAACCCCGGTGCAACACTGGTTCTTTGAGCAAGATATGCCCGAACGACACCACTGGAACCAGGCCATACTCTGTGCAACCCCACAGCCGCTCAACCTGGCGGGCCTGGAAGAGGTGATGCACCATCTGTTGCGCCATCACGACGCGCTACGTATGCGCTTTGTGCCTGAAAATAGTGGCTGGCGACAATTCTATGCCGAAGCCGAAACCGCCACCCTCGTGGAGTGGATCGACCTGACCTCTATTCCCGCCAGCCAGCACCCCCGCACCATCGAAGCTGTGGCCGCTCGATACCAGAGCAGCCTGAGTCTCAGCGCGGGGCCGCTGGTTCGCCTCCTGGCCTTCGCTGACGGCGACGGGCCGGGCCACCTTTTATTCATAATCCATCACCTGGTTGTTGATGCTGTCTCGTGGCGTATTCTGCTGGAAGACTTTCAGACCGCCTATCAGCAATATAGCCAGGGTAGCGCCATCACGTTACCAGCACGGACGACCGCGTTCCAGTACTGGAGTACACGCCTGACGACATATGCCCAAAGTCCTGACCTGGAGCGTGAACTGCCTTTCTGGATCGAACCATTGCGTACCCAGGCCCAACCACTCCCACGTGACTATCCCGCTGGGAGCAATAGCGTCGCATCTTTACGGAGTGTAACTGTGGCGTTGTCTGGTGACAAAACACAGGCGCTTTTACACCAGGTACCCCAGGCATATCGCACCGACATCAACGATGTCCTGTTAACCACACTGGCGCTCGCTTTCAGACAGTGGAGCGGTTCGCCGCTATTGCTGGTCGATCTGGAAGGGCACGGACGCGAGGCTCTGTTTGATGACGTAGACCTGTCGCGCACAGTTGGCTGGTTCACTGCGGTCTACCCGGTTGTGCTGGATCTGACAAGCATCGACGGGCCGGGCACAGCATTGCAATCGGTTAAAGAGCAACTGCGACGCATTCCTCACCGGGGCATTGGTTATGGACTATTACGCTATCTTTGCCAGCATGATCAGATCCGGCAGGAGTTGCAAAACATGCCCCCGGCTGAGATCAGCTTTTTGTACCTGGGGCAGTTTGATCATGTACCTCCGGGCGATGCGTTCTTGCAGATCCTGCCCAGCCCAACCATACCGACCCGTCATCCAGAGGGTGTGCGCCGCCATCTGCTAGAAATCAGCGCCCATGTACAACACGGACAATTCGAGATGGAATGGCGCTACAGCGCCAATGTGCATCAGCAGACAACGATCGCCACACTGGCTGGATATTTTATCGACACGTTGACCATGCTGATTGAACATTGCCTGTCACCCGCTGCTGGTGCTAGCGCTCCCGCAGATTTCCCGCTGGCGGGACTGAGCAGGCAACAACTAAGCCAGGTTTCACACCTGCTGGAACAGATCGATGACCTTGATCTGTCCGAGGAGATCGATTCATGAAATTGCAGAATGTCGCAGATATGTACCCGCTCTCGCCAATGCAGCAGTTGATGCTGATGCAGAGTCTGGCTGACGGTCAGTCGGGATTGTTGTTTGAGCAACTGCTCTGCACGCTACGCGGGCGGTTACAGCCGGAGAAGTTGCAACAGGCCTGGCAACTGCTTATTGAGCGCCATGCGATGTTGCGCACTGCCTTTCTGTGGGAAGGACTGGATCAGCCGATCCAGATCGTGCGCACCCAGATCAAATTGCCCTGGACGCAGTATGACTGGCGTGAACTGGCACCAGATGTGCAGCAGGAGCAACTGGAACAGGTACTGCAAGCCGACCGCCAACGTGGATTTACCCTGACCCGCGCACCCCTGTTTCGGCTCACGCTGATACAGGTGGCTGATGATACCGGCTGGTTTGTGTGGAGCCGTCACCATATTTTGCTTGACGGCTGGTCGGGGGCCTTGCTGCTCAAAGAATTGTTTGCTCTGTACGACCAGTTGATGGCGGGGCAATTGCCCGATATATCTCCGCCACGCCCCTTCCGCGATTATATTGCCTGGCTGCAACAGCACGATCCAGCCGAGGCAGCGAGGTTCTGGCGGCAACAGTTGCACGGCTTTCAACAGCCGACAACGCTTGCTCTGGCAGCGCCGCCGCACAGATCGTCTGCCGCCCCCCAGGGGTATGCCGAGGAACAGTATGCGTTGTCAGCCGCAACCACCGCCGCACTGAACCGGTTGTCACGCCAGCAGCAACTCACGCTGACCACGCTGATCGAGGGTACCTGGGCCTTGCTCTTGCACCGCTACAGTGGGCAGTCTGATGTGTTGTTTGGGAGTACTGTGTCCGGTCGTCCCGCTGAACTGGAAGGGATCGAGACCATGATCGGGCAGTTTATCAACAACCTGCCCATGCGGGTGCAGGTGTCACCAGATTGCGACCTGCTGTCCTGGTTACGAGCTATTCAAGCCAACGCATTGCAATCACGTCAATATGAACATATTCCCCTGCCACAGATCCAGGAATGGAGCGATATGGCACCAGGTATGCGCCTGTTCGAGAGTATCGTGATTGTCAACTATGTCGATGACCAGGCAATGCAACATATCAGTAGCAACCTGCAACTGGTAGAGATGCGCCCGATTACCTGGACAAACTTTCCGCTGACCCTGCTGGTGGTATTGGGGAACCCGATTACGTTGCACATCAAATATGACTGTCGCCGCTTTGCCGCCGCCAGCGTACGTATGCTGGCCGATCACTTTGCGCACGTGCTGGCACAGATAAGCAGCAACCCACAGCAACCCGTTGGCGCTCTAACATTGTTAACGGACGCGGAACGTCAGCGACTGCTGGAAGACTGGAACCATCCCCGTCTGGAATACGACCGTGAGCGCTACTTGCATCACATCTTTGAAGCTCAGGCAGCCCGCACTCCTGACGCCCTGGCCGTGCTAACTGGTACACAATCACTGACCTACGCTGAGTTGAATCAGCATGCCAACCGGCTGGCGCATGCAATGATGGCCCAGGGAATACCTCCGGGTGCCACCATAGCGCTGTATATCGATCAGTCGCCACACCTGCTGGTTGGTTTACTGGCCCTGTTCAAGGCGGGAATGAGCGTGCTGCCGCTTGACACACTCTCGCCACCAGCACGGATCAGCGCCCTGCTTACGCTGGCACAAACTGATGTGGTGCTGACCCACCACACATTGGCGGCAGCATTGTCCGATCTGAGCTGCCGCATAGTGGATCTGGATAGCCCGGATCTGGTGCTATGTACCACCCGGTATGCGAACCCCACACTTGAGCGAGATACAACCCACCCGGCGTACTTCATGCCAGTATCGCTACCCACCGGCACATCTGGCCTGGTGACGCTCGACCAGCGTGCTATGGTACATATGGTCGCGGCCCAGTGGTCTACCTTTGCGCTACCGTCCAGCAGCCGGGTACTGCTGGCCTCGCCACCGGGTCTGGATCGCGCCCTCTTTGAAATCGGTCTGGCCTGGTCAGCGGGCGCGGCGCTCTGCCTGGCTGAGGATGTATCCATCGTACCCACTGCCGCATTGCTGCGCAGTATCCAACAGCATGCGGTGACGCACCTATGCTGGCCGGCCTCGCTGCTGCCGGGGCTTACAACAGACATACTGGCAAACCGACACCTGGTGCTGCTGGCGGATATACCTGTACCGGCGGGAACTGAAGCGCTGCTCTCTGCTGCTGCCAGTTGCTTTGTCGTTTATGGTACGCCCGAAACAACTGCCTGGGCCACCGTGGCAGAGTGGAAGCCTGGCACTGCACCCCATACCATTGGCCGACCGGTAGGCAATACGACCGCCTATGTGCTTGACCAGACATTGCAGCCCGTCCCGGTAGGCATACCTGGTGACCTGTATATTGGCGGCGATAGCCTGGCACAGGGCTATGTTCATGAGCCTGGATTGAATGCAGAACGGTTTATCGCGCACCCCTTCAGCCCGAAAGCAGAAGCACGTCTCTATCGGACAGGCGATCGGGTGCGCTATCAGCCTGATGGTACGTTGGAATGGCTGGGGCACACCGACCGCCAGTTGCGGATACAGGGTATACGCGTTGAACCAGCCGAAGTTGAGCGAGCAATCGAGCAACATCCAGGCGTGGAACGCGCTGTGGTGGTGGCTGATGATCAATCCATGTATCCGCACCTCACCGCCTATATCGAGGCTCGCAATGGACAACCACCAGCCAACTCTGACATACTCCATATCCTGGGCCAGCAACTGCACGCTGCGCTGGTGCCTGCAACGATCAGTACGCTGGAGCGTCTGCCGCTACGCTCCGATGGAACGATTGACTATCGTGGCCTGCCCGCCGCACGAGCCACACGCCCGGAATTAGCGACCACATACGTCGCGCCGGATAGTGAACTCGAAGTGGCATTGGCCGATATCTGGCAAGAACTGCTGGGTATCCGGCACGTGGGCATTCATGACCATTTTTTTGCTCTGGGGGGCAATTCCCTTCACGCTACCCAGATCATCTCGCGGCTACGTGATCTGTTCCCGCTCGAACTGCCACTGCATACCCTGTTTGAACATCCAACCATCAGCCAGCTCGCCGCGAAGCTTGAAAATATGCTGCTGGACAAGCTCGAAGCCTTGTCGGAAGAAGAGGCACAAAGCCTGATATAGCAACATTAGGACTTACGCGGTGGTCTGGTCAACTCGCCTTTTCGCCTTCGGCAGAGCGGTACTTTGTCTCCTTTTTCCGCCAAATGTTCGCCGTAGGCGAACATTTGGCGGAAAAAAAGAGTCCCTTACACACTGCCGAAGGCGAAAAAGATGTCTGGTTCACGCGACTGCGTAAGTCCTGATCATTATGGAGCTAAGAGAGTTTTTTATGACAAACAACGACAACGCCTCGCGTCGGCAGGAGCAGTTATCATCAACCAAGCAAGCCCTGCTGCAAAAATGGCTCAAGGGCCAGTCTGGGAGTCAGTCGATCCCCCGCCGTCCGGAGCATGAACCGGCACCGCTGTCTTTTGCGCAGCAACGATTGTGGTTTCTCGAACACCTGCTGCCCGGCACACACGTCTACAATATGACCGAGGCGGTGCGCTTGCGCGGCCAACTGAACATTGCCGCACTGGAGCAGAGCTTTGCTGAAATTCTGCGCCGTCACGAAACATTACGCACAACGATAGAGGTGGTGGATGGACATCCCGTCCAGGTGATTACGGCTGACTTAAAGCTCTCGATCCCGGTCATCGATCTCCAACACCTGCCGATTGACGAGCGCGAAGCGGCGGCACAGTGGCATATGACCCGTCAGGATCAGCTACCTTTTAACCTGGCGCAGGTGCCGTTGATCCGTATGCAGCTTTTGCAGCTAGCACCAGCAGAATATCTGCTGGCTGTTACCATGCACCATATTATCTCCGATGGCTGGTCAATGGGCGTCCTGATCCGTGAACTGACTGCGCTGTACAGTGCGTTTGTTGCCGGTCGCCCCTCACCATTACCGGCACTGCCCATTCAGTATGCCGACTTCGCCCACTGGCAGCAGCAGATGGCCCGGACGGGCGGCCTGGAAGATCAACTGGCCTACTGGATCGAAAAGCTCGGTGGCGACCTGCCGCTTCTGGAACTGCCCACCGATTACCCTGCGCCGGCCGTGCCTTCGTTTCAGGGGCAGCGCCACACCATGCTAGTGCCCAGGCATGTGAACGAAGCACTCAAAGCGTTGGCGCAGGAAGAGCGGAGTACCTTGTTTGCCGTGCTGGTAGCTGCGCTCACAACGCTCTTCTATCGCTATTCAAACCAGGAAGACATCTGTATCGGCACCCCGATTGCCAACCGTAACCGCGCCGAACTGGAGGGACTGGTGGGCTTCTTTGTGAACACACTGGTATTGCGTATTGACCTGGCGGGGTGCCCAACCTTCCGCGAACTGGTGCGTCGGGTAACGGCGGTAGCGCTGGAAGCCTACCAACATCAAGATCTGCCATTTGAGAAACTGGTCGAAGTGCTACAACCAGAACGCAGTTTGAGTCACTCACCGTTGTTTCGGGTTATGTTTGTGTTGCAAAATGCGCCGCTCCCATCTCTGGATATGGCCGGTGTTAGCGGCGAGCCAGAAATACCCCCGCATACAACGGCCATGTTTGACCTGATGCTTACGGCTATGGAGACCAACGCCGGCTTGCAAATCGCGTTGGAATATAAGACTGACCTGTTCACCCCAGAAACGGCGACGCGGATGGGCCAGAATCTGTGTACGCTGCTCACTGGTATTGCCGCCCGGCCTGATGCCCGGCTGCGAACCTTGCCACTTCTGACCGCCAGTGAGCAGCAGCACCTGCTGTATGGCTGGAATGATACCCAGGTTACGTATGACCTTGACCGCTGCCTCCATCATCACATCGAAGCCCAGGTTGAGCGTACGCCCAACGCTCCGGCGCTTCTCGAAGAGAAGCAGCAGCTTACCTACCGCGAACTCAACGAACGGGCAAACCAGCTGGCCCACTATCTGCAACGCCATGGCGTTGGCCCGGAAAGTGTCGTCGCTATTTGTCTGGAACGCTCACTCGAACTGGTGATTGGCCTGGTAGCGATTATCAAAGCTGGTGGAGCCTATCTCCCGCTTGACCTGGCCTATCCCGCCGACCGCCTGATGATGATGCTGGCCGATGCACAACATCCGCTCTTGCTCACCCGCACGGCAGCAACTGCCGACTTACTCCAGCACCAGGGCGTGCGTGTCTGTCTTGATACCGCAGGCGACGAGATTGCCCAGGAGCCTATCACCAATCCGACCAGCCCCACTGGCCCGGAGCATCTCGCGTATGTCATCTATACCTCTGGTTCGACGGGTAAGCCGAAAGGAGTGATGAATATCCACCGGGCAATTGTCAACCGCCTGTTCTGGATGCAAGCGGCCTATCGCCTGACGAGTGCTGATCGTGTCCTCCAGAAGACCCCCTATAGTTTCGATGTTTCAGTCTGGGAGTTCTTCTGGCCGTTGATGACTGGAGCGTGCCTGGTGGTAGCCCGGCCTGGCGGCCACCAGGAAAGTGCCTACCTGGTGCAACTGATCCAGCAGCAGCAGATCACCACTCTGCATTTTGTGCCTTCTATGCTGCAAATCTTCCTGGAGGAGCAAGGAGTTGCCGACTGTACCACGCTACGCCAGGTGATGTGCAGCGGGGAAGCATTGCCCATGGATCTGCAGCAACGCTTCTACACGCAACTGCGCGATACTGAACTCCACAACCTGTACGGCCCGACCGAGGCCGCCGTAGACGTAACCTACTGGCCCTGCCCACGCGAGGATACGCGGTTGCGCGTACCGATTGGCTATCCCATCCACAACATTCAGATCTACATCCTCGACCCGGATTTCCAGCCTGTCCCGGTAGGTGTGCCTGGCGAACTCTTTATTGGGGGCGTGGGGTTGGCGCGTGGCTATGCCCATCGTCCGGCACTGACCGCCGAGAAGTTTGTTCCCAACCCCTACAGCGCAGAACCGGGGGCACGGCTGTACCGCACTGGCGACCTGGTACGCCATCTCCCTGATGGGGCTATTGAATTCATCGGACGGATTGATCACCAGGTGAAGATCCGCGGCTTCCGCATCGAGTTGGGCGAAATCGAAGCCGTGCTGACGACCCATCCGCTGGTACGCGAGACGGTGGTACTGGTGCGCGAAGATCTGCCGGGCGATAAGCGCCTGGTGGCCTATGTTGTTGCTGGCCAATCCACAGCCGATATTCCAGACCCAGCAGCACAGGACACCCATACGATCACCCCGGTCACCCAGGATGCAGCGTTCACGCCTGATCAGTCGTCAATAGTTCTGGCATTGCGCCATTTCCTCAAAGAGAAATTGCCTGAATATATGGTTCCAGCAGCCTTTGTGCTGCTGGAGGCGCTACCACTCACGCCCAATGGCAAGATCAACCGCAAGGCATTGCCCGCACCAACCCCAGGACAGCGAGATCTGCAGCAGCACTATGTAGCGCCGCGCACCGCGCTGGAAGCAACGCTGGCTACGATCTGCAGCCAGCTCCTTGGTGTGCAGCACATAGGAATCCACGATAGCTTCTTTGAACTGGGTGGGCATTCGCTCCTTGCGACGCAGTGTATCTTTCGTATTCGCGATACGCTGCACATTGATCTGCCCTTGCGTCAGCTATTTGAAAATCCCACCATTGCTGGCATGGCGCGGGCGATCGCGCAGATCCAATCCGGAACGATACCGACCGAGACCGGAATCGACCTGAGCCAGGAGGCGATACTGGATGCAGCGATCAACGTGGGCAGCCTGATACCTGCCAACCCACAGCGCACACCGCAGCGAGTTTTGTTGACCGGAGCCACAGGCTTTCTCGGTGCCTTTCTCCTGGCCGATCTGTTACGCCAGACATCGGCCACCGTCTATTGTCTGGCACGTGCGGCAACGGTTGCCGAAGCACACCAACGCATTCAGCATAATCTGGAACACTATCATGTATGGGAGTCCGACTTCAGCCAGCGGATTATTGCGCTTCCCGGTGATCTGGCTCAACCACGACTCGGCCTGTCGCCAGCGCAGTTTGCCAGCCTCGGTCAGGACATCGACAGCATCTATCATAATGGTGCGCTGGTCAACTTTATGTATCCCTATGCCGAGGTCAAAGCCCCGAATGTGGGTGGCACCCACGAAGTGCTGCGCCTGGCAAGCACATACCAGGTCAAGCCCGTTCATTTCGTCTCCACGCTGTATGTCTTTGCCCCGGCCGATGTCATGGACGGCAAGGCTATTGGCGAATACGCGGTACCAGCACACGGCAACACGTTGCCAACTGGCTATACGCAAAGCAAGTGGGTGGCCGAACACATGGTAGGGCAGGCGCGTGAGCGGGGATTGCCAATTACGATCTATCGTGTCGGGCGCATTGGGGGCCATAGTCAGACTGGTGCCTGCCAGACCGATGATTTCTTCTGGCGCATGGTGAAGGCAGCGATCGCGGTGGGCAGTGTGCCGGATATGCCTATGCTCATCAGTATTGCGCCCGTCGATTATGTGAGCCAGGCTATTGTCGCCCTGTCACAACAGACGGCACACTGGGGACACAACTTTCATTTGTTCAATCCCCACATCCTGCCACTACACGACTTCCGGCATATGATCAACCAGCTGGGCTACCAGACCACAGCACTGCCCACCGAAGAATGGCGGCAGCAGCTCATAGCGTGTGCCCGGCAGGATCAAACCAGTGCGGCCTACCCACTGCTACCGCTGTTGAGTCGCGGTAGTCTGGAAGACTGGGAGGAACATGTTCCTTTTGATGACCAGCATACCCGGGCCGCTCTGCAATCCAGCGCACTGACCTGTCCACCGCTTGATATGCATCTTTTAACGACCTATCTATCGTTCTTTCAACAACAAGGATTTTTACCTATTCCCAGGTAATGAGGAAGGAAAAGCGAGCTTATGATACGTGCCCAACCAGTGGTTAAGACCAGAGTTTTTACGGTTGTCTGGATCGGTCAGCTTATTTCGATCATCGGCTCTGGATTGACCACATTTGCACTAGGGGTGTGGATCTTTGCCGAGACGAATTCGGCATTGTTGTTTGCGCTGATCTTGCTGTTTCGCACCCTCCCAGGCCTGCTGATCTCGCCGCTGGCCGGGGTACTGGTAGATCGCTGGGATCGGCGGTTGATCATGCTGGTACAAGATGCTGGCTCGTTGCTGTCCATTAGTGGTTTACTGGTGCTAATGATCGTCGGTCAGCTTGCATTATGGCACATCTATCTGGTGGTAGCGCTCCTCTCGTTACTATTGGCATTCCAGCAACCGGCCTTCCTCTCCTCGGTGACACTGCTGGTGCCGAGTTCTCAGTATGTGCGGGCAAATAGTATGGTGCAGCTTGCGCTTGGTTCCGAACATATTCTCTCGCCCGTGCTGGCCGGATTGCTGCTATGGCGCATCGGGTTGCCTGGTATCCTGGCACTCAATGTGGGTACGTTCTTCCTGAGTGCCATAACGCTGCTACTGGTACGATTCCCTCAACCTACCGTGAGTGCCGAAGGGGCAGCCAGCCAGGGGGCCATTGGCCGTGAACTGCTGCATGGGTGGCGTTATCTCACCCAGCGCCAGGGATTAGTTGGCCTGGTAGCGTTTCTGGCGCTGGTGAATTTTTTATTTGGCTTTTTTGTCGTACTGACCGGCCCGATGGTGCTTTCGTTTACGAATGAACAGGTGTTGGGGATGGCAACCTCGATTGCTGGTAGCGGTATGCTGATCAGCAGCGTGATCCTGGGGATATGGGGTGGGCCAAAATATCTGATGCGTGGTGTGTATGGTGCGGTTGTGCTGTTTGGCATAGCTATGATCGTAGCCGGATGGCAGCCATCGGTGCTATTCATCTCGGTTGGCGGTTTCTTACTGCTGTTTAGTTTGCCGATTCTCAATGGCTGCATACAGGCGCTTTTGCAACGCAAGGTCGTCGCTGATATGCAGGGGCGCGTCTTTTCCATTGGCCGTATTCTGGCCCAGATTACGGCTCCCATTGCCTATGTCTGTGCGGGTGTGCTGGCCGATGATGTTTTTAATCCCTTGCTCGTCGCTGATGGGCCACTCGCCGCTACAGTCGGGCAGGTGATCGGCATCGGGCCAGGGCGCGGCATTGGCTTGATGTTTATTCTCATCGGCCTGCTTACATTCCTGGCAGCGCTGCTTGGCTATGGGTATACACCTCTACGCCAGATAGAACAATCTTTGCCAGATGTCATAACTGACAATGTTGACAGTCGATCAATACCCGATCCGGCGCTGGCTCACTGATATAAGTCACAGGAGGTACGCGGTGGCTTGAAGCCCATGCCATTTTCACCGCCGTTTACCCTCGGCCCTTCGGCTCTGCTCAGGGTAAACTCCGCCGAATGTGGCAGCGTGGAAGAAAATCTCCTCTGGTTCCCAATTTTCGCCGAAGGCGAAAATTGGGAACCAGAAAGAGACAACGTACCGCTCTGCCGAAGGCGAAAAAGGCGATTTGTTCAAGCCACCGCGTACGTCCGGTAAGTAATCGGGCAAGCAACAGATAGTTTGGACGTATGGTTTTGAAATATGGAGTGGAGGACACCATGAACGAAGAAGGAATCCAGTACAAAGTCGTGGTCAATCACGAAGAACAGTATTCGATCTGGCCGCTTGAACGTGAAAATCCAGCGGGTTGGAACGATGCTGGCAAGCAAGGTACCCGAGCCGAATGTCTGGCCTATATCGAAACGGTATGGCTCGATATGCGTCCACGTTCGCTACGTGAACACATGGATGCCGCCAGTAGGAGTTGAACAGCAGGGAGGCGATAATGGACATAGGCACGCATACAAAACCATATATTATGCACCCGCGCACCCGCGCCAACGCGACCCTGCAGCTAATCTGCTTTCCCTATGCTGGTGGTGGCACGACCAGCTACAGCGCCTGGCTCGACGCCCTACCCAGGCAGATTGAGGTGTGCCCGGTCAAGTTGCCGGGTCGAGAAGATCGGCTGTTTGATCCACCCCATACCGATCTGGAAGAATTGCTTGTGGCTCTGGCAAGTGATCTTGAGTCAACCGTGGGGCAGTCGTTTGCCTTTTTTGGACACAGCATGGGCGCAATGATCGCCTATGAACTGACACGTTACCTGCGCCGTCAGGATATGCCGCTCCCGGTCATGTTGCTGGTGTCGGGCCATCGTGCCCCACATCTTCCAGATAGGCGTATGCATATCTCGCACCTGCCCAATGATCAGTTCATTACCCAGTTGAGCCACATGAACGGCACACCGGCTGCAGTGGTGCAGCACCGCGAACTCATGGAGATGCTGCTACCCGCACTGCGGGCCGATTTTACCCTATGTGAAACATATACCTACTTCTCAGAGCGTGATCAGAAACGATGATCTCGGATAGAGTTGATTCAGGAGCATTGCAATAGAACCAGGATAAAGAAAGGCTTCACTTGATCCTGGATTGCGGTTGTATTCTTTCCTGGCCAAACGATGTCA
>Ga0308414_1000354_pt1 | contig 29386 bp, 26 predicted proteins | sample HotsprSampleOS50_FD_205667 | JGI IMG/M metagenome (GOLD analysis project Ga0308414, IMG submission 205667) | Hot spring phototrophic mat microbial communities from Octopus Spring, Yellowstone National Park, Wyoming, United States - 20090730_OS50 ...
TATGGACAGTATGCATTTTGATCAACCAACCGAAGTTTTTGGTTCTGACGGTGCAGCACCTTTATATCGCCGAGCCATGCTCGAAGATGTAAAGATTGGTAATGAGTATTTCGATGAAGATTTCTTTGCGTACAAGGAAGATCATGATATAGCTTGGAGATCTCGTTTGTTAGGCTGGAAAACAATCTATATGCCTAGATCGATAGCGAACCATGTTCGATCAGTAAAACCCGGTATTCGTTTAGAGATAAAAGACGAAATTCGGAGATTTGGGATTCGTAATCGATATTTGATGAACATAAAAAACGAAATTTTTGCCTTATTTTTAAGAGATATTGTACCTATTTTATTATATGAATTCAAGATTGCTTTATATGTAATGTTATTCGAACGTGGCTCTTTGGCTGGATATTATCAAGCACTTATGCTTTTGCCAAGAATGTTGCAAAAGCGTAAAATCGTAATGTCTCGGCGACGAGTTGCTACACAAGAAATAGCTCGCTGGATACGATGAATATAAGTATAGAGCTGTGTAACACGTTTCAAACTATGAACTCAAGTTAGACTTTTGCCACAAGATGACGCATATTGATAAGTGTATACGCAATGAGATGAAATCCACGAAAGTAGACATTATTGGAATTAAGCAGATGCCCATCAACGCTCATAGAGACGCCGCATCAGGATGCTGCAAGGTGTCATCCGGGCGCTGGCGCTGATGGTTCAGCGTATGATGCCTACACGTGTCTGCTGTATCGGGCCCAGGCCGACGGGGATGCCTTGTGGAAAGCAGTGCGCCCTTGCGTTCGTTTGACCAGGGGCATCCTGGGGATCGATGACCCCACATTGGACACGCTCTATGCACGGTTCATCAGCCTGGTCACGCGCCACTGGTCGGGCAAACACTGCCGGGTCGTTCAAGGGATCAATCTGATCAGCCTGGTGTGGATCGACGGAAACGCTCATTTTCCCTGCGATTTCTGTCTTTACGACAAACCCCACGACGGGTTGAGCAAGAACGACCATTTTCAGGCCATGATATTGGCAGCGGCGGAGCGAGGGTTCCACCCCCGACTGGTAGTCGTTGACAGCTGGTACGCCAGTTTGGACAATCTGAAGGAAGGTAGTCCGCTCGCAGGGTTGGCATTAGCTGACCCCGTTCAAATCCAACCAGCTGGTCGATCTGGACGGATCCGGTAACCGGCCGATTCGCAAGGTGTTGATTCCGTGTCACGGAGCGATTGTTCATCTGAAGGGATATGGACTCATCAAGGTATTCACGAGAGTGGCCCCAAACGGCGACATGGAATACTGGGCAACCAGTGACCTGAAGATGACACTGGAAGAATGTGCGGAATATACCTTGCAGGCCTGGCATATAGAATAGTATCACCGGGGCCTGAAGTCGTTCTGCGGTGTGGAGCGGGCACAACACTGCTCCGCTCAAGCTCAACGGAATCACATTGGCCTGTCTATCCGTGCCTTTCTCCGCCTGGAAGTCCATCAACTTCAAACCGGTACTTCGTGGTTTGAAGCGAAAGCCTCTCTCGTCCGAGAGGCCATACGTTCTTATCTGGCTCAACCGCTTTACAATTTGCCGTCAACTGCGTAACTCCTAGAGTGATTGGTATTAAATTGAGGTTACAGTGGAGAGCCGCGCAATTAGACAGGGTTGCTAAAAAATTATCAGTTGTCTAGAGAGAAACATTATGGATGAACTTGTTATCTCATCTTCTGCTGAGCGTTATCCACTCCGCTTTCCGGTGTTGGGGGTTAACATCAGTGCGATTACACTAAGCCAGGCCGTAGTACTGATCCAGCAGTGGGTTGAACAGCGGCAACGTACCTATGTGAATGTATGTACAGCACACACGGTGCTTGAGTGCTACGATGCACCTGATTTACGCCAGATCATCAATAGTTCTGGATTGTCAACGCCTGATGGTATGCCGCTCGTGTGGTTAGGCCAACTTCAAAAGCACGACATTGGTCGTGTCTATGGTCCTGATTTGCTACTAGCCGTTTGTGAACAGAGTGAGACATATGGTTATCGTCACTTTTTCTATGGCGGAGCCGAGGGAGTACCCGAACTGTTGGTAAAAAAACTGGTGGCACGGTTTCCAATGTTGCAGGTGGCCGGTTGTTATGCACCTCCCTTTCGCAGTCTGACACATGATGAAGAACAGGAGGTCATGCGGATGATTAACGACAGCCAGGCTGATATTGTCTGGGTCGGGTTAGGTACACCCAAACAGGATTACTGGGTAGCACACTTTCGTCCGTTGCTCAATGCGCCGGTATTAATTGCCGTTGGTGCTGCTTTCGATTTTCACTCTGGTCGGATCAGGCAAGCACCGCAATGGATGCAAGATAGTGGTCTTGAGTGGCTGTTCCGTTTATTACAAGACCCTCGGCGCCTGTGGAAACGTTATATTCTAGGCAATCCTCGCTTTGTCTATTTATTACTTTTTGACCTTTTTCGTAAACAGTTTCGGGTGCGATGAAATAAAACCAGAATAGGCCGAAACAGTGCAAAAATGACCGCTTGCCGACTTTCCTCTCCAGTGGTACACTACGCCTTGTGCAATGATACTGTCATACGATCCCTGATACACCCCGCTGCTGTGGTGTTAGACTTGTCTTCTTGCGGTGCCTATTTGTGTATCTGGGGAGGGAGGCTCCATGTTTGAGCGCGTCGGTTACCGACTGACTGGTAGTGTATTACTGTGGGATGTTTTGCTGACGCTGGCCTGTCTGTATGGGGCATCAAAGATTCGTTTAGAGCTGGGTATCGGCAATGATGTTCTCTTGCACCAGGTGTACTTACCCTGGACGATCTATCTTGCGGTCGGGTTCATCTGGATCGTCGCTTTTCTGGTCTTCACTCCGCAGCGGGCTTTGTTTGTCAGCAACTTGTTGGACGCAATTGGGCGCCTTGTGGCAGCGGTGGCCTTTGCCAGTCTCTGCTTCGCCGGGTTGCTCTATCTCTCAGTACGTGATGTGTCACGATTGCAATTTTTATACTTTGCGCTGGTAAATCTGGTTGTATTACTTACTTTCCACCTGGTTGCGCGTTCATATATTCGGTTTCGTCACCGGAATGGCTGGCGGAAACGGGTGTTGATTGTTGGCGGTGGAGTGACGACACTCCAGCTGGCTCGTGAATTTGCCTTACGCCCCTGGTCAGGATTGCAGGTAATTGGGTATGTCAGTGATGCACCGTTAGCTAATGCTGATCTGGCATACCTTGGGCCAGTTAAGGCTACGGTGCATCTGGTGACAGAACAGCAGATTGATGAAGTTATCTTTAATTTGCCGGTGCAGCAGCAAGATCGGATTGCCCAGATCTCGTTGGCATTGCAGCAACAACCCGTGATGCTGCATATGACACCAGGGGTGCTGGATCTGGCCTTTGCCCGCACTCCCGTCGACACGCTAGGTGGTATACCCTTGATCAGCCTGCGTGAATCGGCACTGACCGATGGCCAGCGGGTGCTGAAGCGTTTGTTTGATATAGTTGCCAGTCTGGGGTTGCTGGTGCTGTTTGCGCCACTGATGCTGTTGATCGCTTTGCTCATCCGCCTGGACTCGCCTGGCCCGATCCTGTTCCAGCAAGATCGGGTGGGGGCGCATGGTCAGCGTTTCAAGATGTTCAAGTTTCGTAGTATGTATCAGGATGCGGAACAGCGCTGGCAAGAAGTAGCATGCCGCGACGCGAATGGAAATCTGGTACACAAAACAGCGAATGATCCGCGTGTAACCCGCGTCGGTCGCAAGCTGCGGCGCACCAGTCTGGATGAACTGCCGCAGTTGTTCAATGTATTGCGGGGTGAGATGAGTCTGGTTGGCCCGCGCCCGGAGATGCCTTATATTACCCAGGAATATGAACCCTGGCAGTGGCAACGCTTTCGTGTACCGCCAGGTATTACTGGCTGGTGGCAAGTTAATGGGCGCAGTGATAAACCGATGCATTTACATACCGAAGATGATCTGTACTATATCCAGAACTACTCTTTCTGGCTGGATTTGCGCATTTTGCTCAAAACGGTGCTGGTCGTTTTGAATGGGCATGGTGCTTACTAGTGGAGCGCTAACTGGTCAGATATACGACTGTGAAGTTGGCTTACGCGATGGGTCATCCGCGGATCGAATTTTGTTTGCGGCAGCAGTGTAAGCAATAGCAACATCTGCAACTGAAAAGATCGTAATGCAACATCGTCAAGTTCGGCCAGGACTCGTGCTGCTGCTGGCTTTTCTGCATGGCTTGCTCTATCTCGCGATTGTGCCGCCCTGGCAGAACTTTGATGAGACAGGGCACTTCGAGTATGTACGCTCGATGGCCCTCAACGGGGAGCAACATGCCCAGGCCGAGCGCCTTACCAGGCATGAAATCGCCGATTCCATGTATCGGTTTCGTTTCTGGTCAGCCGGAGTACGACCGGATCTGTTCAGTCCCGAGGGGCCGCAGGTCGGTATTTCCCAACGTGTCCACCCACCTATGTATTATCTGTTGGCGGCGCTACCGGTGCGCGGAACACAATATCTGAGCATTGAAACCCAGCTCTACGTGGCGCGTCTCGTCAGTCTGGGCTTCTATATGTTGACGGTGCTGGTAGCCTGGCAACTGGGCCGGCTGGTTGCGCCCGATCAGCCGCTGTTGCAGACGACGGTGCTGCTGCTGCTGATTATGACCCCGGCCTTTGCGAATATGATGACCGCGGTGAATAACGATGTGCTGGTTAACTTTAGTATGGCCTGTGTCCTGTTGGGGTGCGTCTACCTGATTCGTGATGGGCTACGGCCATGGTCGTTGGTGCTCGTTGCGCTGAGTCTCATAGTGGCAATTGGTAGCAAGCGTACTGCGGTGGTCGGGATCGTGCCGGTTGCACTGACCCTGTTGTGGACAGTGTATAGAGAGTCGATACGCTGGCATGTGTGGGTTACGGTAATCAGCGTTGTGCTACTGGTAGGTGGTTGTGGTGCCTTTGAATACGCACCAGCGGTGGGTTCTGAGGGTACCTGGCATCTGTTCCAGGCACGACCGTGGCTAGTTGAACTCGATCAGGCCTATTTGCGTTTGCAGGTGGATCACGTGATCCAGTCGCTGAGTGATTGGGAACGCAGCCGCCAGGTGTATCCGAGTTTGATCTACATTCTGTTCACGAGTTTCTGGATGCACTTTGGTTGGGGTCATGTACGGATGGGGACAGGTTGGGAACGGGCGATGCTGGGGGTGGTGGGGGTTGCCACAATCGGTCTGGTTCGGCAGGTTCTGTGGAGACAGCAGCCATTAGCGCTGGCACAACGGCGCTGGATCTTGCTGGCGGTGGTAACGGTCGCAGCAGCCTGGGTGGCGGCGATTATGCGCTTGCATCCATTGCCGCCACCGGGAACATGGATGTATATTCCACGCGGGCGTTATATGCATCTGGCACTATTACCGACGTTGTGGTTGCTGGTTCTAGGTTATAATGGGTTAGTGCCGCGACGCTGGCGGCGCTATAGCTTGTCGGTACTGGTACTCTTCTTCATGCTACTCGATCTGGCGGCCTGGGCGGTGACGTTGATAAACTTTTATTACCGTTCGTAGCCATGCGTATGCGCTGGTTAGTGTGGCAGGTTATGCCCTGGCTTGGACTGGCCGTGGTGTTGCTGATCAGCACACGAACTACCACGGTCGTTGGGGCCGGGCCAGCACAGCGGAATCTAGTTTTGGGCAAACTAGATCAGCAGCATTCCTTCGGTCAGGTGTTTGTCGCCGAGCAGTTGTATTTAAGCGGTATCCGCGTGTTGCTGGTGCCACCACCAGGCGAGCGCGATGATCTGGTGACGTTGCGGTTAGGCGTTGTGGCAGCAGGGTTGCCCGATCTGGCCGTGGTATCCTTGCCGGTGCATGCGCTGGCCCGCCAGGGTATGACCACCTTTGCGTTTGAGCCGTTGCACTTACGTATGACACCTCATAGCGTGACGACAACGCTACAATTGACGCTCGAAGCGCCGACGTTGCCGCCGGCATATGGCATTACCGTGATCGCCGGGGCTGACAGTTATGCCGGGGGGCACTTGCTAGTGAATGGTGTAGCGCGTACCCAGTTCGATCTAGCCTTTCAGCTGCTCTATCAGCAACGCTGGCTCGATCAAGTGCTTCCCATTTCGCGCCTGGCAGAAGGCCGGCCCGGCCTGCTGGGATGGCCGCCGTTCTATGCGCTGCTGGTCTATGGGTATCTGTATGTGCTGGGGCGTATAGTGATGTGCTGCTGGTATGGTTTGTGGTGAGCGAGAGTTAGCCGAAAGTGCCTCGATTTTCAGGTTGGCAACATTGACGCACCCCATACATTTTGCTACAATCGGCGGGATACAAAACCGCTTTTCAGGAGAGATTGATGGAAGAAGAAATTGATTTACGACCCTATCTAGTGGCTGTGATACGCCGCTGGCGGCTCGTTGTAGTGTCAATCGTTATGGTCGGCATTGTAGCGGTGTTGCTGGCAATGATCCTGTTTAGGTCGCACACTGCCACAGCCGATATTTTGATCGCACCTGCGCGCTCGCAGGTGTCGTTTGATTCGCGCTTTGTTACCACTGATCCCTTCCAATATGCAGCCGCGACATCGCGCCAGGAGACATTTAAGAGTCTGGCGAACAGTCTGTTGCTCGAGCAGCGGGTATTGCCACAGTTACCCCCGGAACTCATTCCCGAAACCTACAAGCCAGGCGCTCTGGCTAGCGATGTTGATGTAAAAGTCATTGGGGATCTTTTGCGGCTATCATTCAGTGCCGCTGATCCGCAGAACGCGAACACGCTAATTGAGATCTGGTCACGGACGTTTGTGCAAATGATGGACGAACTCTACGTTCGTGATCAAGGCATTTTGGAAGAGATTGAGCGGGAGGTTGCCAGTGCGCAGCAGCGCTATGCCGAGGCGCAACGGGAACTGGAGAACTTTATCGGTACCAGTGAGATGGTACAACTCGAACAGCGCATTGAGGTCATGCGTCAACTGCTGGCTGGTTCACGTAATGCTAACCAGTCGCTCTATAATGAATATCTGGATCAGGCCCAACGCCTAGAGATTATTCTGGGCGATGCGCAAACCCTGCGCGATCAGGGTGATGCGGGGGTATCGGAAAATCTGGCGAATAGTCTGGCGACGCTGGCCCTACGGGCCCGAGCGGTGGGCAACATTCAGTTGCCGATTCAACTCCAGTTTGGCGAACCGGCAGCCTTAGCGCGCAGTGATACCGCTACGCTGGACGATCTGGATAACTTAATCGCAACGTTGCAGCAGCGGCGGCGTGAGTTGATCGGTTTGTCGCAGGAGCTGGCACATGCGATTGTGAATCGTGAGAGTGATGTCTCTGGTCTAGAGCCTGCTACCCAGGCCGAGTATGAACAGCAGTTGGCTGCACTCCAGCAGCAGTATGAGCAACAGGTAGCGCGCAAAACGTTCCTGACGCAGCAGCGCGATATTGCCTTCGATTCGCTACAGATCTTGCAACGCAAGCTGGACGAGCGCCGCATTGCGCAGGGAGCATCCCAGTCTGAGGTGCGGTTGATTGGCACGACGGTTGAACCACCCCGCTCAATCTCGTTGCTGTTGATCCTGAGTATGGCGGCGGCAGTAGTCATCGGTGGATTTGTAGGGGTTATGCTGGTGTTGGGACAGGAGTTTGTGTTGCCGGCACTGGCGAATCTCCAAACGGCACCGACTGGCCGGCGACGCATTGAGCAAACAGAGCCGGTGGTTGTATCCCAGGACACCACTGCATGACCGCGCCACTGCTCTCGGTGATTATGCCCTGCTATAACGAAGCCGCCACACTGCCTGCAATTCTCCGGGCAGTGCGAGCGGTTTCCTTCGACAAAGAGATCATCGCCGTTGATGATCATTCCACTGATGCGACGCTGGCGATTCTCCGGGCTGAGGCCGCCAGTGATCCGAACCTGCGGGTGATCCATCATCCACGTAATCGTGGCAAAGGTGCGGCAGTGCGCAGTGGTCTGGTACACGCTCGCGGGCAGATCACGATCATTCAGGATGCCGACCTGGAGTATGATCCGCAGGATTACTATGAACTGGTACAACCGATCGTTGATGGTCGAGTCGATGTGGTCTTCGGCAGTCGCTTTATGGGCCGCCACACGGGTATGTATTTCTGGAACGCGGTGGGCAATAAGGGACTGACTTTCCTGACAAATTTTCTGTTTGATTGCTGGATCTCCGATATGGAGACGTGCTATAAGGTCATGCGCACTGCGATTATCCGCGATCTGCACCTGGAGAGTAATGATTTCCGGCTAGAGCCAGAAATTACGGCCAGGGTATTGCGGCGCGGCCACCGCATCTATGAAGTGCCGATCAGCTACCTGGGGCGCACCTATGAAGAGGGTAAGAAGATGAAGCCCAGTCAGGGATTGTATGCGGTGCTGGCGCTCTTACGGTATCGGCTGGGACGATACTGATACCAGTTCATTTTCCAGATAGGCTGAATAAGAAGCTGTCTAAAAAGGGGCGGTTTGGAAGGCGTAGCTCTCCAAATACCCTGTTTCTGCCAACCGCTGCGCGGGGGACAGGGAAGAATATGAGGGGCAAAGCCCCTCACTCACCCCCCTTTCAGACAGTTTCTAAGAGAATCTACGATAGCAAGTTATTGCAACAATATGTGGGGATAATTCCGCATGTTATCTCATTGCCGTTTATTTATCCCGCTGACTATCTTGATCTCTCTGCTCGTTACGGTTAACGCTCCGCCCCACACGCAGGTTGCACAGGAACATATCGTTTATCTTCCACTGGTGCAGCGGGCAGTGGTAGCACCAGTAGCACCCTTTGGTGTTGAGATCAATCCCCGATGGATAGCTACCCAGTCGGTCTTTGCTCGTGCGAATGAACTGGGGGTCAACTGGGTGCGCTTACGGTTGCGCAGCTGGCATACGGTACAACCCACCCGCGATGCAGAATACAACTGGGCTGCCTTGCTTGATTTTGAGCGCGAACTTATTGGGGCAAGGATAGCTAATCTGACCCCGATCGTGGTGATCCAGCACAGCCCACACTGGGCTACGAAAACGTATTATGATGCAGATAACCAGCCCTATCAAACGTTGTGTGGTGCTATTCGTGAAGATCGGTTTGAGGACTTTGCCCGGTTTATGCAGGCACTGGTCAGTCGCTACCGTCAACCGCCTTTCAATGTGCAGTACTGGGAACTGGGCAACGAGCCGGATGTTGATCCTCGTCTGGTTCCCAGAGATGAGGTGTATGGTTGCTGGGGCGATAGTAGCGATCCCTTTTATGGCGGGGAACACTACGGTAACATGTTGCGGGTGGTCACTCCGGCGATTAAGGCCGTTGATCCCAGTGCCCAGGTAGTCATGGGCGGCTTGATGCTGGATAGTCCGAACACAACAACTGCCGAGCTGGGTAAGCCGGAGAACTTTTTGGCGGGTGTTCTACGGGCCGGCGCTGGTGCTAGCTTTGATATTCTGGCCTATCATGCCTATGGCTACTATGCTGATCCGTCGATTGACGGCGATTTAACGAACGACAAATGGGCTGAAAGTGGCGGCAGTGTGCTGGGTCGAGCCATGTTCTTACGGACGGTTATGGCTAGCTATGGTGTCGAAAAACCGCTGATGCTGAATGAGACAGGCCTGTTATTCCGCTCGGGTGGTGTCTTTGACGATTATCTGCAGGCCCAGGCCGATCATATTGTGCGTATTCTGGCTCGCGCTATGGCGGCAGATATACACTCGGTGTTCTGGTATACGCTGAACGGCCCTGGGTGGCATTCTGCAGGGTTGTTGGATGATAATCAGGTTCCACGACCGGCCTATTTTGCCTATCAGCACTTTATCCACCAGACGGCACAACGAGGCTCACCCGTGCCTGTCACCGATTACGGGCCATCAATCGAAGCCTATCGCTTTGCGCACGGTGCCGATGTGATCGATGTTTTCTGGTCACGCGAGGCCACTCCCCAGACGGTGCGACTCCCGCGTTCGCGAGTCATCAGGATGTATGAGCGCGATGGGGCAGTGATCCCGCCAACGATTGCTGGCGGGCAGGTGGTGCTAGAGGTCGGCGTCAGCCCGGTGTATGTGCGGCGGGTGCCGTAAGCGAAAATCTTTTCCGCTCCGGTTCCCGCGTATGCGAGGCAGGCGACAAGGCCGATTGACAATCTCTCCATATACCACTGGTTGCATACTTGTGCCTGGGCCCTACCTGTGGTACAAATTCTCAGGAGCCTGAAATGCATAAGCGGTGTTGCTATGCGTATGCACCTGAAGAGAAGTGCCGGGGTTACTCCATCAGGATTCATGCACATAGCGTGTGTTTCGCCGATCAGCATACCCGTTTCTGCGGTCGCGGAATGCATATCAAGGGCACAGCATCATGATGCGCATTGCAATGTTAAGCGTTCATAGTAGTCCATTGGCGCGGTTGGGGAGCAAGGAAGCAGGTGGCATGAATGTCTATGTGCGCGAGCTGGCGCGCGAACTTGGCCAACGCGGTGTTCCGGTCGATATTTTTACCCGTAGTCAGGAGCGCTTTACGCCCACAATTGTGCCGCTCGGCTGTGGTGTGCGCGTGATTAACCTACACACTGGCCCGGCGGTGCCCTATGATAAAAACTGGGTACTGACCTACCTACCGGAGTTTGTCAGCCGGGTGCGCTGTTTTGCCGATGGACAGGATCTCATCTATGATGTGATCCATAGCCACTACTGGCTTTCGGGTGAGGCCGGGGTGTGGTTGCGCCGTAGCTGGGGCATTCCCCTGGTACATATGTTCCATACGCTCGGCGTAATGAAGAACAGTGTGGCGCGGAGCGTCGAAGAAGCAGAAACCAGTCGTCGCGTGGCAATTGAGCGCCGGTTGTTGCGTGCTGCTGATACGATTGTGGCCGCCACGCCGCTGGATCGGGCGCAGATGGTCTGGCACTATGGCGCGGATCTGGATCGGATCAGAGTTGTCCCTTGCGGTGTCGATCTCGATCTGTTTCAGCCGCAGCCACAGATAGACGCTCGTGTGCAGTTGGGATTATCCCTACAAGAGCAACTGCTGCTGTGTGTGGGCCGCATGGAACCCTTGAAGGGGATGGATTGCCTGATTCGCGCTCTGGCGCTGCTCTATGCCCGCCAGCCAGGCTGGCGTGATACGTTGCGGGTCATACTGGTTGGCGGTGGTTCAGAGACACAACCGGATCAGTGGAATACGGAGCAGCAGCGACTCGCGAGCTTGCGAGCGGAGTCAGGTGTAGCAGATAGAGTGACATTTCTTGGAGCGCAGCCGCAACAGCGTTTGCCAGACTATTATGCTGCTGCCGATGTGGTGGTGGTGCCTTCGCACTACGAGTCATTCGGTATGGTCGCGCTTGAAGCGCTGGCCTGTGGTGTGCCGGTAGTGGCTTCGAATGTCGGGGGGCTATCCTACACTATTGAGGATGGACAGAATGGCTTGCTGGTGACGCCTGACAGCCCGGAAGCTCTGGCAGATCAATTGGAACGGCTGCTGACGGATGCCGATCTCGCGCTGACATTGCGCAATGCGGCACGGCAGCGTGCGCAGAGTTATGCCTGGAGCAGTGTAGCACGGCGTATAACACAGATCTACCGTGACCTGATCGCTCATCAGCGCACTCTGCGGCCATCAGCGCATGTGCTGGCGCATGTATCATAGTCAGGGCTACGAGATTGTTTATACAGAGGGTGTGTAGAGACACTGAACCAGGCGCATGTCCAGTGTCCTCTCAGATTCCGTGATATATGCAAAGCCGGTGATCGTGATCAGCCACAGGAGAGCAGCCATGATGACCAACCCGATCCAGGAATTACAGCGGGCGCTAATCATTGGTGCCCATCCCGATGATAGCGAGTTTAGTTGCGGTGGGACAATCGCCAGATTGAGGCAGCAAGGATGGGACGTGACCTATGTCGTCTGTACGAATGGCAATAAGGGTAGCCATGATCCAACCATCAGTGCCTATCGACTCTCGGAGACGCGTGAGGCAGAACAACGGGCAGCAGCAGCCGTGCTAGGAGTACAGCAGATTATCTTTCTGCGCTACAATGATGGTGAGCTAGAACCTACGCCTGCACTACGGGCCGAGATGGCGCTCTACATTCGGCATTTCAAACCGCACGCGCTCTTTACCCATGATCCCTGGAAACAATATATGCTGCATCCTGACCACCGTGCTGTCGGGTTTGCGGTTATTGAGGGTGCGGTGAGTGCGCGTGACCATCTGTATATGCCGGGCCTGGGACAGATTGGCCTGACCGTCTGGCGGCCACAGGCGCTGTATTTGTGGTCAGCCGAGCAACCTGACTATACTGAGGACATCAGCGCCACGCTTGAGTTGAAACTGGCGGCCTTGCGTGAGCATCACAGCCAGCTCGATCATGTCGAGGGATGGGAGCAGCGGGTACGCCGGCGAGCGTGGGAGCAGGGGCAGGCAGCCGGGTATCAGGCGGGCGAGGCCTTTAAGAAGATAAGCTTGTAACCGGCCGGGCCTGGTATTGACCATGTCCACTATGGTATGGCGGCAGGATGGCTCCGCACGCCATATATTCAGGCAGGCGCTGGGGGTGACGCGAAGTGTTGCACCAGTGCCTGCCACCCCCTGATCCCCCTGGTATGGTGTGTCGATGTAGCAGTATCGGCACATCAGGTCGTTCCTGAATACTATATTCCTGGTGCAGTGCAACCACGTCAACCCTGGCCGTGGTTTGTACTATTGTGATGCTGCATATCTTGCTGACCGGTTATTCCTGTTTTATGTGACATATACAGCACCGGCACATGGCGGCCCTTTTGTCACTATTCGCAAAAGGACATATTGCCTGGAGTTCCTGGAAATCGGCTTCTCTATGGTCAAAAAAAGCGCCATAATCGTGCTTGACAAGGAACAGTCCCTGTACTATACTTCAATCAATACCAGTTTCTTTTTATCCTTTATGCAACAAAGGCTATCAAATACCAGCATTGCGGAGGGTGGTTGGTCTTTCTATCAGGTACAACTGGTTGGTCACATTATGGAAGAGGCGTGCGATGTCGGCGCCTGGAAAGGGTAGGGGTATGGCTATAGATCTGTCGTTCACAGTCCTTGATGGGGCGCGAGAGACGCGTGTTCCTGGAGGACGCACCATCGAGGAAATTGAGGCCGATTTCCGCAAACCTGGAAATACGACCTTCACGTCAGTGTTTGGCCCGGATCCATTTGATTTCTGGGTCGGGCCATTCTATGTAGGAGTCTGGGGATTTATCGGAAGCATTGCGATCGTTATCGGGTCACTCTTCTATTTCAACGAGACGATCTTCAAGGGGCCGTATTCGTTCCCACAAAACTTCTTTGCTGGTCGCATTGATCCACCGCCAGCCGAAGTGGGCCTGGCCTTGCAAAGAGCGGGTGAGCCGGGTTTCGCATGGCAGATGACGGTTCTGTTTGCCACGATCGCCTTCTTTTGCTGGATGATGCGCGAGATTGATATCTCCAAGAAGCTGGACATGGGATACCATGTCCCCATCTCTTTCGGGGTCGTGTTTTCATCGTGGCTGACGCTCCAGGTCATTCGTCCGATGTTGCTCGGTCAATGGCATGAAGGCTTTGTCATCGGGGTGATGCCACATCTGGACTGGGTTTCCAACTTTGGCTATCGCTATAACAATTTTCTCTACAACCCGTTCCATGCACTCGGGATTTCGCTCATTTTCTTTGCAACGTTCTTGCTGGCATGCCATGGATCAGCGATTCTCAGCGCGGCGCAAACACGTGATCCTTCCCCAGAACGCATTAATCAGTTCTGGACAGATATTCAGTACTACTCGATTGGCGAAGCGGGTATCCATCGTGCTGGCGCGCTTACAGCAGCGGTTGGTATTCTCGTGTCGAATCTGTGTATTCTCTTCTCAGGGTGGCCGGTTCAGGATTGGGTCGCGTTCTGGGGTTTCTGGAATGACCTCCCCTTCTGGAGGGGTTTCTAAATTAAGGAGTAAGAATTATGGCAGCAGAATTAGGAGTGCCCCCGAACCGCACACCGGCTGAGATTGATATCGGCGGCCCTGATGGCCGTATTGGTTCCGCATTCGAGGCTAAGTGGCTGGGGCGGCTCGGATTTGATACCCAGGTGGGGCCGTTTTATCTGGGTTTGTGGGGGGTTGTGTCGTTTGTGTCAGCAGGCCTGTTTACCTTTATCTGGTTGATGACGATGCTGGCACAGGTAAGCTATAATCCTATCGCGTTTCTGAAGTATTTTGCGGTATTGCAACTTGATCCGCCCTCGCCAGCCTATGGCCTGGGTTTTGCGCCCCTGGATAAGGGTGGCTGGTGGCTGGTCGCCACGTTCTTCTTGACGATTTCGATCCTGGCCTGGTTGATCCGCATCTGGGAGCGGGCACGGGCATTAGGTCTCAAACCCTATCTGGCCTATGGCTTTACTGGAGCCATTGCGCTCTATCTCGTGATTTACATCATCCGCCCCATCATTATGGGTGACTGGTCAGAGGCACCCGGACACGGAATTAAGGCGTTGCTGGACTGGGATAACAATACGAGTGTGCGGTACGGTAACTTCTATTATAACCCATTCCATATGCTCTCGATCTTCTTCTTGCTTGGCTCGACGCTGTTGTTCTCGATGCACGGCGCAACCATCTGGGCGCTCGAGAAGTTTGGAGCGCATGAGGAGGAAGCTGAGATTATTGCTCCTGGTACCGGTACAGAGCGAGCACAACTCTTCTGGCGCTGGACTATGGGCTTTAATGCCAATGCATATAGCATTCATCTGTGGGCTTTCTGGTTTGCCTGGCTGTGTGGCGTGACCGGGGCTATCGGTGTGCTGCTTTCGGGAACCCTGGTGTCAGACTGGTTCCAGTGGGCGATTGATGCGCGGATTAACTATCCCCAGGCTCCGCCCGTACCAGTGGAACTCCCCTTACCCTGATATGTGTGGGGCAGTAGGAGCAGGGTGTCTACACTGCGAGGTGCAACGTTCTGCACCTCGCACGTCATAGGTTCATCCGGGTGCTGCCCATTTTGAAGAGTTACAACAAGATGATCACCTGGAGGTTGCAAACCGATCTAAGGTATGCTATAATCTAGGGAAGCTATGCGGGAGTAGCTCAGTTGGTAGAGCGACACCTTGCCAAGGTGTAGGTCGCGGGTTCGAGCCCCGTCTCCCGCTCCATCTTTAGAACCCACGCCTCGCGTGGGTTTTTGTGTTTCGTCACATGTGGCACGAACCTTTTTCCGAACCTGGTGATACGGATATACATGAGGTACCGGCATGAAAGCAGCAGATCGGCAGACGGCTGAAGGTATATTGTTTACCGACCAGTATCAACTGACGATGGCCCAGTTGTATTTCCGTATGGGCCTGCACGAGCAGTATGTGCAATTTGATCACTTCTTTCGTAAGTATCCCGATTATGGGGCGCACCAGGCTGGGTATTGCATCAATGCTGGTCTGGAGTGGTTGCTAGACTGGATGCAGGACGCACACTTTCGCACGGAAGACATCGCTTACCTGCGCAGTCAGCATAGTCCCAGTGGGCGGCGAGTATTTGATGATGATTTTCTGGCCTGGCTTTGTGAACAACGCCCCTTTGAAGGCTTGACGATCCGTGCTATTCCTGAAGGGCGAGTTATTCATCCAGGAGTACCGCTAACGATTGTGGAAGGCCCACTGGCACGAGCCCAAATCCTCGAGACAGCACTGCTCAACCATCTCAATTACCAGATCCTGGTAGCGACCAAGGCGGCCCGAATGCATGAAAGTGGCCAGGGCCGGCCCGTACTCGAGTTTGGTCTGCGACGTGGTCAGGGTAAGGGCGCAAATGCCGGTGCCCGCGCTGCACTGATCGGCGGAGCCGATTTCACGTCGAATGTGGGTGTTTCACATGTGCTCGGCTATCCTCCCAGAGGTACGCATGCTCATAGCATGGTGCAGGTGTTTATGGCACTGGGCATGGGTGAACTGGAGGCTTTCCGCGCTTATGCAGAGGTTTATCCTGATGAGTGTCTCTTTCTGGTGGATACGATCAGCACCCTGGAGAGTGGTGTGCCCAATGCGATCAAGGTGTTCGAGGAGTTGCGGCGGAAAGGCCATGAACCGCTTGGTGTGCGCTTAGATTCGGGCGACCTGGCGTATCTCAGTGTACAGACCGCGAAGATGCTGAACGATGCCGGGTTTCCTCATACGTCAATTGTGTTATCCGGAGATCTCGATGAACTGGTGATCTGGCAGATTTTGACCCAGATCCGCGATGAGGCCCCGCGCTATGGGGTGGATGCCGATCAGCTAGTCCGGCGCTTGATCTATGGTGTGGGAACACGGTTGATTACTTCACACGGTGAACCGGCGCTGGGTGGTGTTTACAAGCTGGTTGCGGCGCGTACTGATGGACGCTGGACGCCGGCGATCAAGGTTGCGGACTCACCCGGGAAGATCCCCAATCCTGGCCACAAGCATATCTGGCGTGTGTATGATCAGCGTGGTAAGGCGACTGTTGATTTGTTGAGCCTGGATGATGAAGATCCGCGTCAAATGGATCGAATCAACCTGCGGCATCCCTCGGATCATACGCGCCAGCGGGTGCTTGAGCAACACCATATCACTGCTATTGAACCGTTACTGATCAAGGTGTTAGATAAGGGTGATCGTATCTATGATTTCCCTCCAATCGAGGACATTCGTCGCTTGCGTCAGGCCGACGTAGAACGGCTAGACACAGGTGTCAGGCGCCTGGTCAATCCGCATATTTACCATGTTTCGTTGACGGAACGGCTTTGGGATTTGAAACAGCAACTTATTGGGGCTGCGCTCAAGTCGGGATGATCTCTGCGTTCAAGAGGCTCTTGCATGACCAGAAATACTCCTGATCTGGAGGACAATCCGCTGCTTTTTCGCCAGGGAAGAAAGGAGAATGCAAGCAAATGCGTATTCTAAAACATCTCTTCGACAACAATCGGGCCTGGGCTGAACACATGAATACCAGAGAGCCGGGATTTTTTGAAACACTGTCGCGGCAGCAGGCACCAAAGTACCTCTGGATTGGTTGCGCTGATAGCCGTGTACCGGCCAATGAGATTGTCGGCCTGCTTCCCGGTGAACTGTTTGTCCATCGTAATGTCGCTAATGTGGTCATACAAACCGATATGAACTGTTTATCGGTCATTCAGTACGCAGTGGATGTCCTCAAGGTGCAGCATATTATTGTGTGCGGGCACTATGGGTGTGGTGGTGTGCAGGCAGCGATGCAGGATCGGGATCTGGGGTTGATCGATAACTGGTTACGTGAGATTAAGGAATTGTACTATCAACACGAATCGCTGCTGGATGACCTGGCGGATATGCAGGAACGAGTAGATCGTATGTGTGAGTTGAATGTGATCCGTCAGGTCTATAACGTGTGTCATACCACGATTGTGCAGCAGGCGTGGAAGCGCGGCCAGTCTCTATCGGTACATGGCTGGATTTATTGTCTTAAGGATGGTTTGTTGCGCGATCTGTCGCTATGTGTGACACATCCCGAAGAAGTAGCGGCATATTATCGCCAGTCCGCTATGTGTATGGGGTGATTAGCACTCCTATCCCAATGGTCGCACGCCGTTACGCCGCCCATGCCCTCCTTTTTAATGCAAATATGCCAGGGCATCTGTGCTGGCACGGCACAAACATGGGGCCAATCCTGTTGTCCAGGGGGATCCGTCTGATTCGCTTGTTAGTGCTCTGGAACCGTGATAAGCGAGCAACAAACTGCCAGCACACCTCCGCTGATGATTATTAGCATGATCGGAAAGCTATAGATATTGATAATGATACCCCCGATGATCGGGCCGACAAGCATTCCCCCCGCATATGCCAGATTGAAAATCGCATAGGCTGAGGCATAGGTTCCCGATCCGTACCCATCAACTGTGTCGGCCAGCGCTGCTAACGGCGGCGTTAAAGCGAGGGCAGCGCTGCTTCCAACGAGCAACAGGGTGGGGATGACTGGCAGGAGACTGTGGGGCAATGCTATGAGAGGGAGTGTCAACGCAAGTGCAAGCAGACCAATGCGAATGATCCGCCAGCGTCCATAGCGATCAGCCAGAATACCTGCCAGCGGAGTAATCAACCCGCTGGCAAGTGCAATGATCGCAACCAGCATGCCAATCATACCCGGTGAAGCATCGAATTGCTGGTGCAGATGCAGGGGCAGCGTTGGTTCCAGGAGGCTCACAACACTGGCTGTGATCAGTATTACGCTGCCCGCCAGTAGTACGCGTCGATTACGGAGCAGGGTTATCATCGGGGTGCGTGTCCTATGTAGTGTTGTATTCGGTAACAGAGTCACTCGTGCCAGACCATCGATGAGTGCCAGACATGCAGCTACCAGGAAAGGCAGTTGATATCCGCCCCATTCGCAGAGTAAACCGCCAAAGATCGGCCCGACGAGCATCCCCAGGGCGGCCCCGGTCATCACCGTCCCCATAGCCCGGCCACGTGTCTCGCTGGGGAATACCTCCGCAATCAGCGTCAACCCGGCTGTCCAGGTCGCGGCTGCAGCGGCTCCCTGAAGCAGACGGGCGGTCATCAGCAGCACAAAGCTCTGTGCTATGGCGAGCAGCAAGGTGGCGCTGACTAATCCAGACAGACCCCAGACCATCGTTCTGCGCCGCCCCACCCGGTCAGCCAGAACACTACACAGGGGTGTAGCCAGGAGCAAGGTGACAGCATAGCTGCCAAACAATACTCCGATACCAGTAGCTGGAATGCCAGGCGCGGCTGTGTAGTGCGGTAAGATCGGGATGATCATCCCATAGATCAGAGTGTCCACAAAGATGGCGAACATAACCACCATCAGTGCCACCACTGCCGTGGTTCTGATGGTAGGGCGATCTTCGGCAGGCACCAGGTTTGGACTCTGACAGGTAAGCATACAGGTTGGCCTTTATGACGATGTGATTTCGGGTGCTCGCGGTGAGCGCGCAAAGTCGCGAATGGTTTTGGTGATCCAGAATACAATCCAGGCGGTCATAATAAAACTCGCCAGCACAATCCGCGTCTGATCAATGATGGGCTTGAAGGTGACGCTATCCGGCGTGATGTAAATATAGCCGCGTGGTCGGACGCTGCCACCCGCACCGGTTCCACCGCCGCCTGCTTCAGAGGCTGGTTGTCCGCTGCCATAGCCAAATCCAAAGCCAAACGAAGTCTCTGCCACGGGGATAATTGTAATGTCGCCCTTGCGGGTTGGTTCGCCAAAGATGGCCGAGACATCAATGCGTTGGAGCATTTTCTCGACCGGCTCAACGATGGGGACAATAACAGGCTTCATATACCTGGCTCCTTGTCTTAGCAAACTTGTATCTTCGTTCTACGTCGAAACATGCGGGTGATGCTCCAACTCACCAAGGGTGCGAGCAGCATCACCAGTAGCATGGCCCACCTTGATATACGCCCTCGGTTGGCAATCGGGATACCTTGCGTGGTCTGATTATCTGCGTGTACCAGGATCGCCTGTGGGCGCAGGCGTAAATGCGCCGTGACTGCGTGCTCATTGGTGCTGTGTCGCTGTTTGTACCATCCATCCAGGCCAGCCACCAGTCGTAGTGTATACTGGCCGCTACTCATCAACTCTCCGGTAAGCTGGCGCTTAATACGTGTGCGTCTGGGCATATTCTACCTGACAATCTATACTACGTGCTATTCTGGGTCACGAGATGGGAACAATTTCCTATGGTAATCCTACATCCGTATAATCTGGTAGGGACACCTCATCATGAATTCTGTTCACTCCGGCTCTTTCGGTTTCGTCTTTTTACGCGTTGTACGTGCCGGAGCATGTTGTTGGCCTGGATTGACAGTACTCGCGGTACGGGTTGTCTTTTTCGTCGTCGCTTTTGACTTCGGCTCTGGTGCTGGGTTCGGTTCCGGTCTGGATGGATCCGGGAGTTTTGTGGTGCTGGAGAGGGAGTCGTTTGTGTCTGGCAGGACCAGGGGGACAGAATTCGGTGCTGCCGATTGAATGGCGTTAGCCAGTGCGTTGGCGTTAGCAGATAACCGGCTTTCAGCGGCGGTGCTGGGATTCCTTCCGGCAGTTGGTGCCGTCACATCGGTGCTAACGTCTGGCATAGATTGTTCCGCCTGTTGCAAATACCATTGCGCCTGCACACTCGTCCAGATGCGGAGCCAGTTCAGTTGTGCCTCCAGTGATTTATGTGTTGCCTCCTGCCAGGCCTGCACCACGCGTTCTGCCTCGGCACGATCCCAGGCCAGGGCCACGGTTGTGGGACTGGCCTTCTTGATCGTTTCAAACCAGCTTGCTGATAGTTCACGTTGAATTTCCGTCCAGCCTGCCATCATCTTGACCAGTTCCTGTGACCACTCGGCAATTGGGGCAGGAGTGTTACGAGTTTGTACACTGTTGGCCCAGAAACGTATCCAGGCAAACTGCGATTCCAGTGTACTTTTTACCGCCATATTCCAATTTTCGACGGTATGCTCCCACCCTTCGTTAGAGCGGGGTACATAACTCAGATTTTGCATGGCTTCAAACCAGTTTTCCCACATTTTGTGCTGGGCGTTCGTCCAATGTTGCACCATTTCTTCTGCCTGTGCAGTCCAGTCCTTTGGCATCGTGTGGTTTCCTTTCCTGGGTCTGAGAGTGCGGGTCTTTGTAACGGCAGGGTCGGCACAAGTGTCGGTGAGCAAGTACAGGGTGTTGCCCTATCTGACGGTAACTGAGACCTGTGCGATCTATGCGCTCATGTCTGCTGACATCTGCGATGGTGCCAGGAGTGCATAATGTTGCTGTTATCCTATACGATAGCGTAAGAAACTGTCAAATGGAACAGGTACATCCACTCAACGTACCACATGAACCTGGTCAGACTACTCCAACGAGACTTCATCTCGTCCTGGGTGCGGGGGCCGAGCGAGAAGCGAGAACCTGCTATCCTTCTTCCTCGCTCCTCTTCTCTCAGTCCTCTTCTTTCGCTCCTCGCTCCTCTTCCTTTGCTCCTCCCACGGGTGGGCGAAGCCGCATCGAGCCTCTCTACCCAGGGGATGTCTCGTTGTAGTACTACGAGCTACGAGCAAGCAAGAGCGGCTCTATTGACAGTAACCACAGACCTCGGTACAATCGATTCAGGTATTATTTTATTCCGTAACCTGACTAGAACAGATTGAATAGAACCTCATGATCGTTGTGTTGTTTGTAAGTATGGTTACCCTGTTGCTGTGTGCCGGTTTTATTCAAGACTATATGCGCATGCATCTTATGCCTCGTTTGACATATTGCCAGGCTGTGGAAGCCGAACAGCCCTTTATTTCGGTTTTGATCCCGGTGCGTAACGAAGCGCGTAATGTCGTGCGCTGTCTCGATGGTTTACTCTCACAGCAGTATCCATCCTATGAAGTAATTGTGGTCGATGATCATTCGACCGATGCAACACCGACGATTCTCGCGCATTATGCTGGACTTGATCAACGGGTGCGCCTGGTACAGGCGGCCCAGTTACCTGCGGGCTGGACGGGGAAATGTCATGCATGCCAGCAGGCGGCTGCGGCTGCCCGGGGAACCTGGTTCCTCTTTCTCGACGCAGATACGATTCCACAACCAGCGTTGCTGTCGCGGCTCATAGCCTATGCGCAGCAGCAGCAACTGGATATGCTCTCGCTGTTCCCTTTCCTCGAGCTGGGCAGCTTCTGGGAACGGTTGGTGATGCCCCCGTTTATCGCGCTTATTCATGCGATCTTCCCGTTTGAGCGGTTGAATGCACCCGATGCTCGTCCTGATGAAGTGGTGGCGAATGGGCAGTGTATTCTGGTGCGCCGGAGTGCCTATGAATACATCGGTGGTCATCGAGTGGTTTCGCACGAGGTGCTGGAAGATGTGCGCCTGGCGCAGTCGTTACGCAGGGCGGGCTTTCGCACCGGGGCAGCCGCAGGTCAGCAGGATCTCCGGGTGCGGATGTATACCAGTGGGCACGAAGTGTTCGAGGGACTGACGAAAAACGCAGTCGCGGGGTATCGCAGTGGTGGTGATCGTTCGTTCTGGGCCGGAATGCGCCAGTTTGTGCTGGCTTTTGGCCCGCTCGACCTGCTCATTCTGGGCCTTGTGTTGCTGATCTCTCGTGGTGATGTGCTGGCCTGGGCTGTTGTATTGCATGGCATTGCTGCACTGCTGGTGGCGTTAAGCTTCTGGAGCTGGTTGTTACATACAATGTATAATGTTCCCCGCAGCTATGCATTGTTGTGGCCAGCGGGAGTGTTGTGTTATAGCATCATCGCGTTGCACAGTATCTGGCGTGTCCAGAGTGGACGTGGTGTTATCTGGAAAGGACGGACATATGTCGGAAAGCAGTAGTTACGGTCAGGAAAGTCAGCGTGTGAGTGATGTCGGGGCCACCTCTCAGCAGTCGGCTTCTAATGCTCCATTGCGACAGATGGCAACGCCATTTATTCGTCTGGGGCATCTTGTTGATCGGGCCATTCCCAATATACGCACAGTAGATGGTATGGCCTATGCATTGGCAAAACGTACCCCACGTACCATTGCAGTCTGCATGATCTTGCTTGTGGCAGGCATTATTGCCTCACGTTTGAATATCTGGACAGAGGGCTATCTCTGGGGTATTCCCTCGATCGGGGCGATCAGTATGGGCGTTGGTTTCTGGGTCTGGTCATCAAACTTGATGTTGCGCCCGGATCTCTCACCAGAGGCAAGAACTGTTTTGAAGCGCGCCATTAATTTGCAGTTATCTATGGTTATTGCTGGTGCGTTGGCAGTTGTGTACTTTATTGGCATGGCGATAGGGTTGTGGTAGAGACTGTCTGGCAGGTTGTAGGTATACCAATCCTACGGTCAACTAGAGTTCAGGCGAAAGCCTGGATGGAAGAACTGAAGTCCAGGTTTTCGCCAGGTTCGATCTTATTCCTCTTCTTTCGTTCTTGCTTCACGTTCTTCACGGATCAACTCAGGTTCAGCCACGGCTGCAGGAGCTTCCTCTTCAGCCTCAACCCCGGCACGGGTGGCCGTAAGCGAAACAATCGGTTCGCCCCCCGGCGTGATAAAAGCGTAGGAACTGCTCACTGGAAGATCTTTGACATAGATAGTTTTGTCAAACGAGTTCAGACCACTCACATCCACATCAATGTGCTGCGGCAATTCAGCGGGGAGTGCTTCGACTTCCACAGTTGCCAGGGTTTGATTAAACACTGCATCACCGCGCTCAACAATGATCGACTTACCAACCAGTACCAGCGGTACTTCGACATGAATTTTTTCGAGCAGGTTTACAACGTGAAAGTCTGCATGAATAATAGCGCGACTAATTGGATGGCGTTGTATATCCTGAATGAACGCAGCCTGTTTGCTATGACCGAGAATGTTCAGTTCAACCAGCGCGGTGCGCCCTACTCGACGATAGACATTCTGGAATGCACGATCCAGTACTTGCACGGAAAGCGGCTCAATGCCTTTGCCATAGACCGTTGCCGGTATGAAGCCCTGCTTGCGCAGGGTTTTGACTTTTTTACCAATCACGGTGCGAAGCTGCAGATCCAGCGCAACGCTTGTATCCATTATTTTGGTACTCCTCAAAATAGACAATATGATAACCGTTCAAGCAGGGTAACCGGGAAGGGGATCCCCCATGGGCACCCCATGAAAAGCGGCGATCCTTCCAACCTGTTGCGTTTCCTGGGGCTTATGGCTTCCCAAGCCCTGACCAGAAGCGTACATTGATGCGAATAGGGTGATACCCACCGTACCCATTGTCAGCCTGTTGTGGTGGCTCTGGTCGCCACAACGGGCCGATAATGCGAGGGGCGGAGGGATGGCGGCCTCCGCATCCCCTGTGGGCAAACATTCCCCGGAACGAGTACGCCAGATGTGTTCGTTACCCTCATAAGAAGCGACCGACGGAGTACGTCGGTCGATCTAAGGGTGTAGTGTAGCACAGAGACTGCACTTTTTCAACTGTTCGGTGGAATCATATGCTACCACAGGATCACAACCAGCGGCATCGTCACCATCGCCAGTGCCGTCTGTACCGTCAGCAACCCGGCCATCAATTTCACGTCGCCACCCAGTTGCTGGGCCAGAATATAGGCTGAGGGAGCCGTTGGCAAGGCGGCAAACAGTACCAGAATAGAGGCGGTGAACTCGTCAATACGCAATCCGTGGCATACCAGCGCGGTCAGAAAGGGCAGCGCCAGCAATTTTACGCCGCTGGTCAGCAGGACAGGATAGGTAGCCGAGCGTACCGAGCGCAGATCCAGATCAGCTCCCACGGTCAGCAAACCCATTGGTAAGGCAGCGCGGCTAAAAATATCGAGGATCTCGCTGGCGATAAACGGCATACCAATACCTGACGCACTGAGCACGATACCGACCACGCAGGCGATGATCAGCGGGTTACGTGCTAAAGAAGTGAGCATATCGCGCCAGCTGGTTGAACTGGCGGCACCATAGTGGGTAAGAATGATCACGCTCAGGATGTTGACCAGCGGAATCAGAATCGCCATCGCCACCGCCGCCAGTGTCAGCCCTGCATTACCGTAGAGGACTGCCACGACTGCCAGGCCCACATATGTATTAAAGCGGATGCTGCCTTGAAAGACCGACGTAAAGGCCGCGTTAGTCATGCGTAATTGGGGTCGAATAACCAGCAGTATCAGCGTAATAATCAGGATGGGAATCGCAATACCCAGCATCAGTGGCCCGATCTCCAGTCCCGCCAGGTGCGAGCGTGCCAGGCGATTGACCAGGAGTGCTGGAAAAAGTGCAAAATAGGTGATCCGTGCTGCCATAGGCCAGAATGTATCACCTGGAAAAGTATACAGCTTAAACAGTGAGCCGATCAGAATAACCCCAAATACCGGCACAATTGCATTCACGAATGTGTCCATGTACCTCTCATCCCATCTCTATCGCACCAGCCGATCGATCCGTGCCAGTATGACAACGAGATATACCAACACACCAACGGGTACCAGCCACAGCCTCGTTCCCGGCTGCAATACTCCTCCGTTCCACCGTTTCACTTGAGAGAAAGTGGTTCAGACAGTCTATAACATTATTACCAAAGGGATCATTATACCAGATTCAGGGACATATATGTCCTGACACAGAGGCCTGCTCAATGCGCTGGCGTAGGATCAGCCAGGCCGCAGGCAGTGTTGCCTGCGGCTTCAGCACGCTGCTTCTCACCTGGTCAAGCGAAACCAGGCGAGAAATCGCCTGACGCGATTCTTACGATTAGCTTGCCACCTGTTGCTGTACTGTCCGTTCGCTCGAGGCTGCCTGGCGCTTGACATCATAACGCTGCCAGAACCAGATCAACGCAATAACCGCAATCCCGGCCAGGTCGCTGTAAATGTTGGGGAAGAAGCACAGGAACGTCCCACCGGCAAAGATAATCCATTCCCACCAGGTTGTCTTACGTACCAGATAGCCCATAGTCGCCGCTGAGAAAGCGATTGTGCCGAGAAAAGCCGAGCTATAGGCCAGCACAACATCATAGGTATGCAGATCCGCCAGGATGCGCCCGGACTCGCCCACCAGCAAAATGGCCGGACTGAAGGCAAACAGGATGGGCATCACATACAACAGTTTGGCAAACTTGAACGATGTCCATCCGGTTTTCCAGGGATCGGCGCCAGCGATAGCCGCTCCAGCATAGGCGGCTACACAGACTGGCGGTGTAATGTTGCTATCCTGGCTAAACCAGTAGACAATCATATGCGCGGCAATCAGGGCGACGCCCAGTTCAGTCAAGGCAGGAACGGCCAGTACCGCCACAATCAGATAGGATGCGGTGACGGGGACGCCCATGCCCAGCACCAGTGAGGCCAGGCCGATCAGTATAATCGCCAGCAACGTATTGCCATTGCTCAGGCTGACGATAATATCGGAGAAACGTAGCCCGACGCCGGTGGCGTAAATGGTGCCGACAATGATGCCGATCACCCCTACAGTAGCCCCAATCACCAGCGTATCACGGGTACCTTCAATCAGTGCCTCCACGCTCTTGCGAACCACTCGGAGCGTGGTACTGCCAATTGCCCGCAGGCCATTGTCCAGAAAATCCTGCTTATTCTCGGGCAGGGTATACATCAAGAGCATACATGCGATGATGGCCCAGAAGCCGGCATAGCCCGGCGAGAACTTTCGGATCATCAGCACCACCATGATGATCAGCGGCATTGCTAGATACCAGTCACGCCAGATAATCTCTCGTGCGGTTGTTCCGGTCTCAATACCCCGCAATCCCAGCTTCTTCGCCTCGAAATGGACCATGGTCAAGACCGAGGTGAAGTAGAGGATAGCAGGGAAGATCGAGATCAAGACAATGTGTGAATAGGGGATCGAGGTTAACTCGGCCATTAAGAATGCGCCTGCTCCCATCACCGGAGGCATAAACATACCCCCAATCGATGCTGCTGGCTCGATGGCCCCGGCCACATGCGGTCGAAACCCGGCTCGCTTCATGAGCGGGATAGTAAATGTGCCGGTACTTACCGTGTTCGCAATCGCACTGCCAGAGATCGAGCCAAACAGCGCCGACGAAATGACCGCAACTTTGGCCGGGCCACCGGTGCTGCGCCCGGCCAGCGCCAGTGGCAGGTCGATAAAGAAGCGGCTGGCTCCCGATTTGCGCAGGAATGCGCCAAAGAAGATAAACAGGATCACATACGTCACCAGCACGTTCGCCATTACCCCAAACACGCCTTCCTGGTCAAAGTATAGGGTAGTGATTGCCCGTTCTATCGAGCGTCCGCGATGCGCAAAAGCGTTGAGGACGGGGATGTCGTAGAGGACATAGCCAAAGCGCAGGTAGAGAATGAACGTGATCCCGATCAGGGTCATTGACCAGCCCAGCACACGGCGAGAAATCTCAATCGAAATAATCAAGCCGATCGCACCGATTAACACGTCGGTTTCATTATAGGCCCCACTGCGAAACTGCAGTGCCCGGAAATTGCTAATATAGTAACTCACGACCCAGATCGTCAGCCCAATCAGCGCCAGATCAAACAGGCCTGGCCCACCACGGGGTGCGATAATCATCCGCAGATAGCGCAGTGGCCCGCTGCTAGTTACGTGGTCTAGCCTGTCCGCCAGGTTGTTTTCGTACCAGCGGTAGAGCCAACCCGAACGTGGAAATGCCGGATAGAGCAGCAGAATGAGAATATATGTGACCATCACATAGATCCCCCGCTGCCATTGAACGGGTGCGGGCAGCGTTCCAGCAGTATAAATATAGAAACTGCTCATTCCGATACTTAGCAGCGCGACTACGGCTGCCCAGAAAAAATTCAATGATCGCTTGCTACGGTCTTCTTTTTCAACCAGCGTCTTTAATCTGGTTTGCGTTTCAGGATCAGCCTCCCCATCACCTTTGAGCGCATCAAGTGTCTTTTGCACATCTTTGGTCACCGGCATAAGATTAGCTGTGCCTTCCTGTGGTGCCGAATCCGCCGGTTTTCCATAGTCTTCGGAGCTCATCATCGTACCTCCCTGCTCATAACTCGTTATCGCAGCAAGCGCGTTCAAATGGGAATGGCTTGAACGCGCTTACCTTCCCTAAATCGGAATTCTACGGCACAATATTCGCAGGAACATCCGTGCCTACTTGCTTCCAATACCGATAAGCACCGGGATGTAAGGGGACTGAGATACCTACTACTCCATCTTCAGGTTTCATCTCGGTTGCCGCAGGGTGGGCCTCGCGCATACGCCGCAACCCCTCGTCGGAAAATATCGTGCTGACTGCGTTGTATACCAGGTCATCAGGCACATCAGCGTTGGCCACCAGCAAGGCGGTGTCCTGGAAGCTGGTGACGGTCTCGTCAATGCCGGGATAGACCCCGCCCGTCAGTTCACGTTGGGTATAGAAGGGATACTTGTCAAAAAAACCGGCGTCCACGCCAGGGGTGTAGACATCCAGCAGGCGGATATCGGTAAAGGTGGTCGCTTCGGTCACCGAGGCATTCGGGAACGCCGCCAGCACCCAGAAGCCATCCAGTTGCCCATCGCCCATGGCCTGCGCTGCCTGGGAATAACCTAGATATTCGACATTGATCTGATCGATCAGGCCCAGATGGGAGAAATAGCGTTCCGCTGCAAGGGCGGCGCCGGAACCGGCATTGCCCAGGGCAATACGCTTGCCGGGCAGGTCGGCCACCGACTCAATCCCACTTTGTCGTGACACCACCAGGTGAATTACGCCACCATAGAGGGCAGCGACCGGTCGTACACGGGTGTATTGCGTAGGATCTTCGGGCAAGAGGCCCTGGGCTCCCAGGAACACATCCCCGGCATAGACGATGCCATACTGGAAATCGCCGGAATTGACGCCGCGCAGATTCTCCGCCGAGCCGCCTGTCCCCTCAGCGGCAATGTCCAGGTTCGGATCGGAGTCAGCCATAATCAAGGCCATCGCGTTGGCAAAGACCTGGAAGGCACCACCAACTGGCCCGCCGCCAAAGGATTGACGGATTCGCTGACCAGATACGGCTGGCGTATCTGGGGGCTGTGTTTCGGTGGATTCGGGTTCGGTGACCGCGGTTGGCTCCTCCCCGGCAACGGGTGAGGCTACCGTCGGTTCTGTGGTTGCTGGTGGCGCGCTGCCACCACAGGCAACGAGTAAGAGACTGGTCATAACCAGCAACGTGATGAGAGAAATACCTACTGAAGTTCGCTTCATCGCTCTTTTTACTCCTCTTCTTCGAGCATCCAGAATAACATCTTTATTTATTGATACCGATCGTCGTACACGCTGAACACCATAGTTCATAATCAGTTCATGAAGTCATTCTCTTTCTCTCCTTCCGTTTGCGATAGAGCAATCTTTCATGTGTCATAAAAAACGGGAGTCCAGGCTTGAGGCTGGACAGAGCAATCCCCAGGATCAAGCCTGGACTCCTGATGGTAATTGGAATAATACTACACCGAGACTTCATCTCGGTGGGGGTGCGGGGGCCTGCGGCCCCTGTGCATGATCCCTTGTGATTTTGGAGGATTAATGCCACGCCGAGCTTCCCTCCCCAGAGGATGTCTCGTTGTAGTAATAGCATTGTTATATGCAGAAATTACCCTTACCTTGATTGCTAGTTGACGACCATCGACACCTCTGGCACGATCGCGGTTGCCCAACCAACATCATCGCCAGGAGGAGCCGATGGACGCCACGTGGATTGTAACCGCTTTCGTCGTGATTGACACGCTGATGGAACGCCTGGGGCATCGCCGTGATGGGCGGGCGCAGATCCCCGACTCCGAGATTCTGACGATTGCGGTCGTCGCCGCCGACGAGAAGTGAGCGAAGAGGAGCGCGGAGCGAGAGCCGCTCGTTCCCTCCATCTCGCTCCTCACTTCTCTCCGCTCGC
>Ga0308414_1000356_pt1 | contig 29319 bp, 25 predicted proteins | sample HotsprSampleOS50_FD_205667 | JGI IMG/M metagenome (GOLD analysis project Ga0308414, IMG submission 205667) | Hot spring phototrophic mat microbial communities from Octopus Spring, Yellowstone National Park, Wyoming, United States - 20090730_OS50 ...
TGACTAATTAGGATTAGGTGAATATATGCTCTGAAAAGGATACGAATTGAACCGATGATGCTCCGTGTCTTGCGGAGGCACGGTCATTCTGAACGGAGCGCAAGCAAAGTGAAGCATCCATGAGTGGCTTTCTCGCCGATGCTTGCAATGACAAAGGAGCCATGCGGCATGATAGGGCAAAACCTATGCACTGCATTTGTCAACACTCTTTATGCGGCTTTTGGGCAGTTTGTCAGAGCGTGTTGTGGCGGTTCGGGGTCTCTGCCCTTCTTCCGGTTCCTTTGTCTTGGCTTTTACCTGCTTGCAAAAGCAGGCTGAAAGTGTATATTTGCAGTTCTAAAAACTTTGAACAAGAAAACTATCCATGAAAGCGGGTATTCATCCAAGCTATGTGCGTTGCGAAGTAGTTTGTTCAAACTGCGGCAATCGCTTCATCACACGCTCTACGCAGAGCCTTATCAAGGTTGATATTTGCAACAACTGCCATCCTTACTACACGGGTCGCCAAGTCCTTGTGGATACGGCTGGTCGTGTAGAGCGCTTCAACAAGCGGTTTGCTAAGAAGACTGAACCTACAAAGGCTTAATCTTTGATGCAGACTCTGAACATGCTCAAATGCTTACTTATCCAAAAAGTCAGCGTTTGAGCGTTTTTCTTTTGTTAACTTTAGATTTGCACAGTCTCAGTTATGAGTTCAACCAAAGAGATACTTAGTTCAGCCGAACAGCGCATGAAGAAATCGCTTGAGGCGCTTCAGCATGAGCTGGCGTCTATTCGCACAGGTAAAGCCACGACGGCTCTGCTCGATGGCATCAAGGTCGAAGCCTATGGGCAACTGTCGCCGCTCAAGCAGGTGGCCAATGTCTCTGTGGTAGATACCAAAACGCTCTCGGTTCAAGTGTGGGATAAATCACTGGCGCCGAGCATAGAGAAAGCCATTCGCGATGCGGGCATGGGGCTCAATCCAGCTACGGATGGTCAATCTATTCGTGTGCCCATTCCGCCGCTGACGGAAGAGCGCCGCAAAGAGTATGTCAAATTGGTGCGCAAACTTGCCGAAGAGAGCAAAGTTGCCTTGCGCAACGTGCGCCGCGACGCCATTCAAGCCATTGAAAAAGCTGAAAAAGAAAAACTTATCTCTGAAGACGATAAAAATCGCGGCAAAAAAGAGGCTGACGCACTCATCCAGAAGTTTGAGCGTCTCATTGATGATTCCGTCGCCAAAAAGGAAAAGGAAATCATGGAAGTCTAACCAAAGTGGGAGCCGTCCGGATTTCGGACAGCCTCTCTAAAAACTTGCTGCAAACTCTTTTAACTCAAACATCGATTCTATGCCGATAGAGTATCTGAACGGACGGCGCCTCAAGCATGCCATTATTGCAGGCGCAGAATCAGTCATTATGCGTAAGGAATATCTCAACAAGATTAACGTTTTCCCAGTGGCAGATGGGGATACGGGCACAAACATGGCACTGACGCTCAAGTCTGTCGTGGAGGGGCTTTACGAGTGCGACGATTCTACGGTCGATGCCGTGGTCATCTGTGCGGCTGACGCGGCTTTGGTTGGCTCGCGCGGCAATTCTGGCTCAATCCTTGCGCAATTCTATCAAGGTATGGCGGCTGGATTGGCTGGCAAAGAGCGCATCACGGCGCCCGAATTTGGTCAATCTTTGCTTGTAGCGAAGACCTACGCCTACGAAGCCATGCTTGAACCCAAAGAAGGCACTATTCTGACCGTTATTCGCGATTGGACGCATAGCATCACCCAGCTTGTTCAGCGCACGACCGATTTTAAGGAAATCGTGGCTGAATCCATTAAAGCCGCTAAAGAATCTTTAGCCAGAACGCCTGACCAGCTTGTCGTCAATGGCGTGCCCGTGTTGAAAAAAGCTGGCGTGGTTGACTCGGGCGCTCAAGGCTTTGTCGACATGCTACAAGGCATTTACGATTTCATGCACAAGGGCAACATTCGCGAGTATCTCAAACGCAAGTTCTTCTCTTTTGTCAGCACCGATGGCAGCAGCGCCTCCGTTGAAGCCAACAGTGCCGCCATTACCTTCCAATACTGCACCGAATTTGTTTTAGAAAACGGACCGAACTACGATAAGCAAGCACTGCGCAAAACGCTCATCGAGTATGGCGATTCGCTCATCATTGGCGGTTCAGCCACGAAAACCAAAGTGCATATTCATACCAACGAGCCTGAAACCATCTTTGAGCTTGCCGCCCGCTTCGGCATCGTGCAGAAAAAGAAGTTCGAAGATATGAAAGCCCAGCATGAAGCGGCTTTCGGCAAAAAGCCCGTCGGCATCGTTACAGACTCCACCTGCGATTTGCCCGATGATTATCTTGAAAAGCATGACATTCGAATCGTGCCCCTGCAAGTGCGCTTCGGCGACGATGAGTATTTAGACCGTATCACCATTTCTGCACAAGAGTTTTATCAGCGCCTTAGCACAAGTGAATCCCTTCCAAAGACGTCTCAGCCTGCCACAGCCGCATTTAAGCAGGTCTATGAAGACATGCTACGCACCTACGATGGCATTGTCGGCATTTTCATTTCATCTGGCATTTCTGGCACTTTCCAAAATGCCCGCACCACCAGCAAATTTTTCAAGGATAGGAAATTTGCCATCATCGATAGCAAAATCACCTCGCTTGGCATGGGGATTCTTATCAAAGAAGCGGTCAAGATGCGTGAGGAAGGCAAGAGCCTCAGCGAAATTGAAGCACGGCTCAACGACATGAGCAGTCGCATTCGCGCTTACCTTAGCCTTGAGACCATTGACAACCTTGTGCGCGGCGGTCGGCTTTCTAAGTCGAAAGGCTTTATTGCCAAACTTTTGCACATCAATCCAGTGCTTACTTTCGATGACAAAGGCAAAGTTGTGCCGTTCGACAAAGGGGTTGGGAGCAAAGGTTCGCTCGATAAGGCGATTGAACACGCCACGCGCTACCTTGAAGGCAAGACCAATCTTCACATTTCAGTCGTCTATTCCGATAAGATTGAGCGCGCGCACTACGCAAAAGAGAGATTAGCCGAGCGCTTTCCCGATGTGCCGATTGAGTTGGCGCAGATTTCACCCGTTTTGGGCACTTATGGCGGCTCCGGCACGGCGGCTATCATCGTCTATGGCGAATAGCTTGCTTTTCGGTATGCACAGCGACTGGCGTCCTTGGGGCAGTATATGGGTCGGCACGCATGGAAGGTTCGAAGCGCGCAACTGCAGCTTATTGCGTTGCCTCAATTTTCTTGCGTAAGCGTGCCACGGGGATATTGAGCTGCTCACGATATTTTGTCACGGTGCGGCGCGCCACCTTGTAGCCGTGTTGCGCCAACAGCTCAGCCAGCTTATCATCAGATAGCGGTTTGCCGGACTCTTCCTTCTCAATGAAATCTTTGATGAACTGTTTAATCACACGGTTTGAAATCTCGTCGCCTGACTCGGTCTCTACTGCTGTGCTAAAGAAGTATTTGAGTTCCCAGATACCTTTATCGGTTTGCACATACTTGCCATTGACCACACGGCTGACCGTTGAAATATCTACGCCAGCGTCTTCGGCAATATCTTTGAGAATCATGGGTTTTAATTTTTCTGGACCCACGGCAAAAAATTCATACTGGCGGTGCACGATGGCATTCATGATTTTTTGCATGGTATGGCGGCGCATTTCTATGGCGCTCATGAAGCCTTTTGCCGCCTCAATTTTTTGCCGAATAAATTCTCTTGTGCTTCGCTCTTGACGCCTATCTTCCAAAATTTCCTTGTATCGGTGCGAGATGCGAATTTGTGGAAGGTTACGTTCGTTTGCCGTTACCATCAGCTCTTCGCCATTGAAGGTAACGATGAAGTCGGGCACAATATACCTGACACTTTCACTTGAACTGCGAATAGGTTTAGGATTGAGTTTTTGGATAAGCTGCACGGCGCGCCGCAGCTGAGCTTGTGAGACGCCCAGCACTTGCATCAGTTTCTGGTAGTGCATCATGCTAAATTCATTGAAGTGATGCACCAAAATTTTTTGCGCCAGTTGCCGGTCTTCTTCATGCTCGTCATCCAGCTCGTCAGCAATTGCATGCAATTGAATGAGTAGGCATTCTTGCAAATTTCGTGCGCCCACACCAGCTGGCTCAAGTTGCCAGATTTTTTCCAAGACGGTTTCTATTTCCTTCTCGTTTGCTTCAATGCCTTGCATCAAAAGCCCTTCTCGAATGATGTCGAACGAGCAGCGCAAGTAGCCATCTTCATCGAGATTGCCGATAATTTCTTCAGCAATGGCATATTCTTTTTCATCAATCTTGAGCAGACGCAACTGTGTCAGCAAGTCATCACGCCAACTTTCTTCAAAGACTGGTTGCAGCTCGCTGTGCGATTCGTCTGGTGCAGATGAAGGCGGTGTGCTATAGCCTTCCTCATCTTGCTCACGTAGCATTTCTTCAATTTCACTCTCAAAGTCCGTATCGTCATGCGCTTTTTCATTTGTGAGCGTCTCTGGCGCTTCGGTTTCGTTGCCGCTTTCACGCAGGAGCTCGATAGGGGTCAGTTCCGTGGGCAGTTCAGGCGCGGGGAAGTCATCGATTTGTTCTTGCTGTCCCTCATCCCTCTCTTCATCGGTTACTTCTTCGAGCACTGGATTTTCTTCTAATTCTTGCTTGATGCGCTGCTCTAACTGCAACACTGGGAGTTGCAAGAGTTTGGTGTAGAGAATTTGCTGCGGACTTAGACGCAGCGTTTGAACTTGACGTTGCGATAAACCTTGCGCGCTCATAGACTTGAACCCAAGTTTAAGTCAATGCTGAGCAGGGCGCTGGGAGCGAGCATAGTGCAAGAGCTGTTCGGTCCATTTCTTTCCATATTTGCGCTCCAGCGCTGACTTGAGGAATTCTATCATGGCTACATTTTGAGCGGCACCGCACGCTCGCCCGCTCTCACATTCAGGAATTTGTGAATACACCAAGTAATCTGTGCCCAAACGCGCTCGCACGCGAATTGGATAGAGATGACACGAAATCGGTTTTTGAAAATCCGTCTCGCCCTTTTCAAAGGCACGCTCCAGCATGCACTCTGCCACACCCTCTTCGTTGATTTTTGCAAACACGCACTCTCGCCCTTCCACCGTCGTCAGATACAAATCGCCACGGTAGGCTTCATAGATGCCTTCTTTTTCTATGACCTGCAGATTTTTTTCAGGCAAGTATTTCTTCACTGCCTCCAAATTTTTTTCGATTTGCTCCACTTCTGCCGATAGCACAGGCGCACCTTTTTCACCTGCCACACAGCACGCTCCCTTGCACTGCTTGACATCGCAGCGAAACCTTGCCGAGAGCACATCAGGCTCAATAAGCACTTGACCAATCGCAATGAGTGCTATGTCTTGTTGGCGAGATGATTTCATGGCATTTGCTTTTGTGAAATCTAATACAAATTTTGCAAACTACGTGTGCCACGCCGACTTCTTTTGCGACCGGCTACATCAGATTGCATGCATCTATCCGCACATTATCGCAGTTATTTCATAAATTTGCGCCGCTGATTCTTAGCAATGCTCTTTCAAACTTCAAACACGATTCATGTCAGCAAAACCTGTTACGGTCATCACAGGGGCGGCTGGATTTTTGGGCTCTCATCTCTGTGATCGCTTTTTGCAAGAAGGACATAAAGTTATCGGCATTGATAATTTCATCACTGGGCATCCTCGAAATATCGCTCATCTTTTTGGCAACCCTGACTTTAAGTTTATCCGGCATGATGTCTCAAACTACATCTACGTTGATGGTCATGTCGACAATGTGTTACACTTTGCTTCGCCAGCCAGTCCGATTGACTATTTGAAAATTCCCATTCAGACGCTCAAGGTTGGCTCACTTGGCACGCACAACGCCTTAGGGTTAGCCAAGGCAAAGGGGGCGCGGTTCATGATTGCCTCTACATCGGAAGTCTATGGCGACCCGCTCGAGCATCCGCAAAAAGAAACTTACTGGGGGCATGTCAATCCTGTTGGACTGCGTGGCTGTTACGATGAAGCTAAACGATTCGCCGAAGCCATGACGATGGCCTATCACCGCTACCATGGTTTGAACACGCGCATTTTGCGCATCTTCAACACCTATGGCGAGCGCATGCGCCTCGATGATGGGCGTGCTCTGCCCTCCTTCGTCAGCTCGGCTATCAAAGGCGAAGCCATGACTGTCTTTGGCGATGGCTCGCAGACCCGCAGCTTCTGCTATGTCTCCGACCTCATTGAAGGCATCTGGCGCCTTTTGCACGTCGACTTCCATGAGCCCGTCAATCTTGGCAATCCCAGCGAAATCACGATTTTGGATTTTGCAAAAGAAGTGCAAGCCATCGTGCGTGAGCTCATTGGCAAGGAAATTCCTATCGTGCATAAGCCGCTTCCTGCCGATGACCCAAAACAGCGACGCCCTGACATCACACGTGCCAAGGAACTTTTAGGCTGGGAACCAAAGGTCGAACGCGCCGAAGGCTTGCGCAAAACCATTCGCTTTTTTCTTCAACAAGCCGGGCAACTCTAACTCTGGTCGTATCTTTGAACTCACACTTTTCTGATATGTTAATCCTTGACGGCAAAAAAATTTCAGAAGACATCAAACAGGAGCTTCAACTCACGCTCACCGAGCTTCACGCCAAAACAGGTCGATCTCCGGGACTGACGGTCATCATTGTTGGAGAGAATCCTGCCTCACAAATCTATGTGCGCAACAAAGCCAAAGCCTGCACAGAAGTTGGTATTCGTTCCACAGTTATCGAACTGCCTGAACATACTTCTCAAGATGAGTTACTGGCTCGTATTGATGCGCTCAATCAAGACCGGTCTGTGCATGGCATTTTGGTTCAGCAGCCTTTGCCCAAACACATTGATGAATTTGCCGTCACGCTTGCCATTTCACCTGACAAGGATGTCGATGGCTTCCATCCTGAAAATGTCGGGCGCTTGGTGCTTGGTCGGCTTGAGGAGTGTTTTGTCAGTTGCACGCCATATGGTGTGCTGGAACTGCTGCGGCGCTATGGGATTGACCCTGCTGGCAAGCACTGTGTGGTGTTGGGGCGTAGCAACATCGTCGGCAAACCTATGGCAAACTTGATGCTGCAAAAATTAGCGGGCATGAACGCTACGGTTACCGTTTGCCACTCTGCTTCGCACGATATTGCTTGCTTTACACGGCAAGCCGATATTCTTATTGCGGCAATTGGCAAAGCACATTTTGTTACGGCCGATATGGTTAAGCCTAACGCGGTGGTCGTTGATGTTGGGATTAACCGCATTGCGGATGCTTCTGCCAAATCTGGCTCGCGCATTGTCGGCGATGTGGATTTTGAAGGGGTCTCAAAAGTTGCCTCGGCGATTACGCCTGTGCCGGGCGGCGTCGGTCCAATGACCATTGCCATGCTACTGAGCAACACGGTTAAGTCCTTTAAGCGTCATCTTGCACGCTGAAAATTTTCTTGTTACAACATTTGTTCGAACACGCATTTCATTTTCGTTATGCTTTTTTCACATAACTTTGAAAAGTACATGCTTCGGTATTTTCACACGCATTGGGCAGCTGCAGTGATGCTGTTGCTTGTAAACTGTTTTTGCAACTTCGGTTGCGGGTCACCTTCCAGTACGCCTTCTCGTCCTAAAATTGGCTATGTTCTCATGGTGCGTGATGCCACTTTGGAAGAGGCGCGCCGAGGCTTTTTTGATGCCCTCAAAGATTCTGGCTATGAAGCGGGTAAAACGCTGGATGTCATTGACCAAAACGCCGAAGGCGACATCAGCAACCTCAATCAAATTTTGGATTACTGTCTTTCGCAAAAAGTCTCGCTGATTGCGACCAATCCTACTGTGGTGACCATTGCGGCGGTAAGCAAAACTCAGACCGTGCCCGTGTGCATGATGGTCTCGCCACGCCCGGACTTGGTTGGGCTTGCAAAATCGCCCGATGACGCGCCCAAGAACTTGTTTGGTGTCTATGAAACGCTGAGCTACATCGATACCAGCGTTACACTCATCAAAGAAATTTTTCCTCAAGCCAAGCGCATCGGCACCATCTTCAACACCAGTGAGCCGAATTCGGTCAATGCCATCAAGCAACTGCGCGCCATCTGCCAACGCTTAGGCTACGAACTCATCGAAGCTGGTATTACCAACTCCAACGAATCGCAGCAAGCCGCACAGACACTGCTCTCAAAAAAAATTGATGTCTTTTTTGCTCTTCCTGACAACATCATTTTTTCGAGTTTTGAGACCATCAAACAAACTTTGGATGCAAAGCAGGTGCCGATTGTTACCTCGGAAGTTGGGTTAGTGCAGCGTGGGGCTCTTCTGGCATTTGGTGCAGATTTTTACGAATGGGGCAGACAAGCTGGACGCATTGCGGTCAGGCTCTTGCGCGGCGAGACTAATCTCAAGCTCGAAGAAGTACAGGTTCGCAAGCGCACCTGCAATGCCAAAGCCTTACAAGCCATGGGACTTTCCATTCCACAGAATTTTACACCACTTTAAGTGCATGTTACTCATAATTTCAGCGCTTACACAGGTTTCTCTTTTGCGGTCATGACTGGCAGACGCAGACCTAAATACGCCCGAAGTTTGTATCTTTGCTTTTAACAAAAACCGGCACTCAAATGGAGCTTTGGCTTGGCGCAGCCGTGTTAGGGCTGTGCTATGGATTTCTTGCCATTGGTGTCTACATCACCATGCGCATTTACAATTTCCCCGATATTACCGCTGATGGCAGTCTAACCTTGGGTGCAAGCATCACCGCATCCTTGCTTACACTTGGCGCGAATCCCTTCTACACCATCTTTGTTGCCATGATTTTTGGGTTTTTGGCTGGCTCGGTTACTGGCATCGTTCATACCAAGCTCAAGGTCAATGGACTGCTGTCGGGTATTTTGGTCACTACGGCACTTTACTCCATCAACCTGCGCATCATGGGTCGCTCCAACATCCCGCTGTTGACCGTTCAAACCGTGCTGACTCCGTTTGAGAACGCTTTTGCTGATGCGCCACGCTGGGCAGTTGATTTCGCAATTTTCCTCTTGTTTAGCATCGTGATTTTGGTGCTGCTGAGTTTGCTTTTCAAAACGGATTTTGGCTTAGCCATGCGTGCCACAGGCGACAATGAAATCATGATTGCGGCGCAAGGCGTCAATACCGACTCCATGAAAATTATTGGCATCGGTCTTTCTAACGCTATGATTGCGCTCTCTGGCTCGCTGGTCTGTCAGTATCAGGGCTTTGCCGATATTAGCATGGGCATTGGCATTATCGTTTTTGGACTTGCCAGCGTCATCATCGGCGAATCCTTCCTTGGCATTTTTCGCCACCGATTTTCGGTAGGGGCACAACTTGTGAGCGTTGTTTTTGGAGCAATTGTGTTTCGCGTGCTGGTCGGCGTTGCGCTCTCACTTGGGCTGGCACCTACAGATTTCAAAATCGTAACTGCCTTCTTTGTGCTCCTCTCTGTGGCTCTGCCACAACTGCGAAACCTTGTCTTGCGCCGCTAAGGCACAAGGCGCTGATAAGTTCTTTTTTGCAAGAGCTTGCTTGTGCCACTTGCCAACTCTGCCTTGACCAAAACGTGCGGCAATGCCTCTTCAAACCAGTAGTAATCTTTTTTCGTGCCGTGCTCGACACTGACCTTCCAGCACGCTATACGACCCAGTTTGGTTTCCACCGTATCGCGCCCTTCCACTTTGTAATCGCCCTGAAAGTATTTTGGCAAGTCTGCACCTCTGAAGAGTTGGGAGACCAAAGTTGGGCGAACAAACTCCAAGTTTTCTTGAAAATTCAAACTCCGTAGTGAGAGTGGAATTTGGTCTTCAAAAAACGTATCGTATTGCAAATCGTATTCTCCTTCGCCATTTGCCCCAAATGAATTCTGACAAACCAATTTTGATTTCCCGACCAAACGCAGCAGCGCCTTATTGGAAATGCCACCTTCGCCTTGCCATGAGGCAATGTAGCGCACCACCTTGAACGGCTCATTTGGCAACACTCCAATCCATGCCGAGGTTTGTGTTGGACAGGGATACGCCGCATCACTTGCTATCGCTTGTTGCACCAATACGGGATACAGGTCTTTGCGCGCGGTATCTTCACTAATCGTGTGAAATTCTTTTGAGAACCAATAGCGCCCCGTCAAGCGGATTTCCGTAAAGCTCTTCGTTCCATTTTCGGTTTCCTCTTCGCTTAGATATTCTGCTACCTCGACAGCATGATTCCACAGCGAATCTTTTGCCCAATCGGTATTTATCAGCCCAAATCCTTTGTCGGTTTCGACTGCACTGACACTTTGCACTGGCGAAGTGATTTTCTGCTCCACAAATTTTGGGGGCTTTCCATCGCAACTTACTAACCCCATGACCAGAGAGAGGAGAATGAACGACTGGAGCATTCTGCTACTGCGCTCGTAGCGTGCTATACCCGTGAGCAGTTGAGAAGAAAATTTGTCCATCTCGCTCTGTTGTTTTTATGTGAGGTATGCTTTGCGCAAAGCGATAAAATCTTTTCCTTTCGAAGCCAGTCAGCGCGCCACTTAGTTCCACAACGGTTAATTTCGGCTGTGCGTAGTGCCACCACTGCTTGAACGCCTCTGCCTCTTTTTGCTTAAACTTCTTCAGACGAATTAGCGCCACATCAGCTTTGAAAAATTCACTCGGCTTGAGTACCCCAGCATTGGAAACAATAAGCAAGTTGCATTCTTTGGAGAAGACCTTAATGAGTGCTCTGGCTGGACGATATGCCACAATGGTATTCAGTTTCAGGACGCTATCGCCCCACAGCATTTTTTTGTTCAAGCCTAAGGCGTGAGCAACTTTTGGCGGAGAGTGCGCTTGCACAAATGCCGTGAGCGTGCCACCACACACGGCTTGCACCTGTTTTTCAATGCGATTCCACTGCTTTGGTGACACGCCCGCATCAATCAAAAGGCTTTCCGTGCTTGTTTTGAAGATGACTGCACTGCCACGCCCGAGCGCATTAAACACAATCGTTGGTTCTGGCACTTTCTCCAATTCACTCTGCACGATGAGCACAGTCGCCAGTAGCAGTGACGCACTGGCTAAGCGCACCATCCATCGCCGCTGCTCGAGCGTAAGCAGTGTAGCAAGAATTAAGAAAAACAAAATGATTAGCGCCGGCGTAATGCGAAGTTGCACATTGACCAAGGGAATTTGGCTAAAGCGCTCTGCCACGAAAATTGCCCCGCGTATCAAGTAGTAAGCACATACCGCATAATACTCCGCAATCCCGAGCCCGAGACCATCTAAGATGAGCGCTGGAATACTTGCCATCAGCGCCAGACTCACCATATCTGTTACCACCAGATTAGCCAGCAATCCCAATAGCGGCACACTGCCGAAGTAATACGCAATGAACGGCGCCGTGCCAAGACTTGCTGCAACGGTCATCGCACCTGCATCCCAGAAATACTTCAAGATTTTTGAGAGCAAGGTCTCCCTTTCAGGCACATAGCGCTCCGACAGCCTTGGATAAATCAGGATGATGGCAGCCACTGCACCATTTGTCAAATGAAAACTCGGGCTGAACAGCTCTCTCGGATTCCACGCTAGCATCAGCACCGCTGCTGCCGCCAGCGTATTGAGCGAATACGACTTTCGTTCCAGCATGGCACCGACCTCGAACAAAATCGCCATCAAGACGGCGCGCTTGACAGGCGTACTGTTGCCCGTGATGTTGCTGTAACAGACCAGCACTGCGGCATAGATCAGCAACGCACTCCATTTTCCCAGCTTTGTGGTCTTGAGCCGTTTCAGAAAAATGTTGAGCGTTAGTGCAATCAGTCCAACATGTAGCCCAGAAATCGCCAGCACGTGAATGGTGCCCGTTTTCTGAAATGCAGCACGCACTTCATCTGAAATCCCACTTCGCTCGCCGAGAATTATCCCTTTGATAAATGCGCGCTCATCTCCACTGGGAAATAAGCGTTCTAAACTTGCTGAAATTGCTCGATACGCTGGCAGTATGATTTTCTCATTGAAACTGCCTACATCCACTTGGTCTGTTTTAATAAACACGCTCTTTTCTGAACTCACGAGGAGCAAGTAAATCTCCTGTTCTGCTAAAAATGCTCGGTAGTCAAATTCGCCTTGGTTCATCGCTGGCTTTGGCAGCTCGAGCCGACCTTGCAACCAAAATTTTTCGCCAATGCGGAGTGATAATGTGCTTGTGTCGCGCCGGGATTGTCTTACTCTCACTTTTCCTGACGCAGTCAAAGTATCTGCGGTGCGTAGGAGAATGACTTTCTCAACGCTTGCTGTCCACTGCGTAACTCTATTTTTCGTGCTTGCATCTGTTTCAGCTTTTGCAAACACGATGACTTCTTCATTTGCAAATTTTAAGACTGTCTCTTCGGGCAAAATTTCATACAGGGCGGCAGTGTAGGCGGCAAATCCTGCGGGGATGCTTACAAGGTATCCTATCAGCCAAATCGCATGAAGTGCTTGGCTGGGTCTGTAATGCTCTACGGCTAAGGCTATCAGGGTAATCAGTGTCAGGCTTAGTGCCAGCCAGAACCACACTTCAACATTCTGCCGATACGCATACCCGATGAGAATTCCGAGCGCAACTTGAATCAATACGCGCAACGCAGGATATGGCATGGGGAATACAGTTTTTTATCACCAACTCAACTTTTGCTCTCCACAGCTTGCAAGGCTTGCAGCGTTGTTTTTGCCACTTCATCAATTGATTTTGTAGTATAGAAAAACTCTGCGCCTTTTCCGAGCACCAAGAGCGGCACAGGATTTTGGGTATGCTGGGTTGTAGAAAGGTCTTCGAAATTGCCGTGGTCACTTGCCATGACAAAGAGCGTGTTGTCATGAAGGCATTCAAAGATTTTTCCCAAGAAGCGGTCGAGGCAGTCGACAATTCGTGCGGGTTCAATTGAGAGGCGCTGATGTCCGACCAAATCGGTTAGGAAAAATTCATAAAACACCGCATCATATTCTTCTGTCAGTGCTAAGAGACGTTCTGCGGCAATTTCTGGCGGAATGATGTTCAGACTGTGATGCCCTACATTTCTTTGCCACCATTCATTTGTGATGTCGCCCGATACAGCCTTGTTTTTTTGCAGATGTGTTAAGCTACGCAGTTCCACTTTTTCTAACACCGCAATTTCAAACAGAACAGAACTGCGAATTTTCCCAACCGTTCTTAAGCTCAAACACCTTTGAATGAATGATTCAGGATAGGCATTTGCATAGCAGATTTTTTTGCCGATTGCTTTGAGCATTTTGAAGATATTGCTCTCTATGAGCAAGGTGCGAAGTGGGGTTGGCAGGTAGGGTCCGAAGTGTTTGCCAAAAATTTTTGCACCGTTTTGCGAGGTGTAGATGGAAAATTGTCCAGTTCCGCTTTGTCCTGCGCCGCTTATACCCAGCGAGGCTGAAATTGGCAGAAAGACTCTTTTAGGTTCGCGTAGCGTGGCTTCTTCCAGCAGGCATTCTTTGGTCAGACTTTTCCTGATGCACTTTTGAGGAGTAAGTGAGAAGGGATTTTTATCACTTTTTGATGCCAGTCCGACGCCATCGAGAAAAACAAAAATCAGTTTCATTCTCACACTTCATTTTCAATCATCTGCTCAAATGTTTCTCGTTTGCGTATGATTTTTGCCTTGCCTTGGTCTATCATGACGTCGGTGGCGCGTGGGCGTGCATTATAGTTGCTCGACATCACCATACCATACGCACCAGTGGACAAGAGTGCTACGGTATCCCCCTCTTCAACTTCAGCCATTACCCTTTCTCGTGCAAAGAAGTCTCCTGTTTCGCAGACGGGACCTACGACATCGGCAATCATTTTTTTTGAGGTTTGTTTCACTGGCAAAATCTCATGATAGGCGCCATAGAGTGCCGGGCGAATTAAGTCGTTCATGGCTGCATCGACAATGACAAACTTTTTCTTGTTATGATTTTCTTTAATGTAGAGCACCTTAGAAAGTAGCACACTTGCGTTGGCCACCATATAGCGACCGGGTTCAAAGAGAATTTTCAGTCCTGTGGGTTTGAGCAGCGGAACAAGGGCGCGTGCAAATTTTACAATCGGGGTTGCTTTTTTTTCGGAACTGTAGGTTACTGGGAACCCGCCGCCAATATCGAGGTGCTCGATTTCGAAGCCTAATTTTTCACATAGTGATTTTACTTCCAAGAGCTTGAGCGTTGCATCGCAGTAATACTTCGGGTCATAGATTTGCGAGCCGATGTGCATCTCTAAGCCCACGATACGCACGTGTTTCAGGCGCTTTGCTTCTTGCAACGTTTCTTCAGCCAGTGCTTCATCGATACCAAATTTTTGCTCATGATTGCCGGTGGTGATGTATGGATGGGTTTCAGCAGTTACGTTTGGGGTAATTCGTATGCCGACAGGGGCTTTGCCTTTGAGTCTGCATGCGATGCGGTCAATCAGTTTAAGTTCAGATAGTGATTCGGCTTTGAGCATTAAGATTTTGCTTTGCAGGGCGTATTCGATTTCTTGTGCGGTTTTGCCAACGCCAGCCATAATAATTTTTTCAGGCGAGGCTTCGGCTTTTAGGGCACGGAAAAGTTCCCCGCCTGAATTGACGTCCAGTCCACTCCCAGCTTTGACGAGTGTGCGGATAACTTCGAGCGTATAATTTGCCTTCACTGAATAACATGTCAAGTGGTTCAGCGGTTGAAATGCAGTTTCAAAACGCTCAAAGTTTTCCAGAATTGCGGCTTTACTTGTTACAAAAAGCGGCGTTCCAAACTTTTTAGCTAAGGCGTTTAGAGACACGCCATCGCAGTGCAAAATACCGTTCTTGTAAAAGAAATGCTGGTCGAGTGGCACGTATGTTGGTTATGCTCCAGTTTGAGAAAGCGTCCTTACTAATTGTGCAAGTTCGTTTTTCCCAGCCTCTGTGAGTTCCACAAAATCTCCTGAGAGAAACTGAATTTGTATATCATGCCGCTTGATATTGTTTGTGAAGTTATTGTCGTATGCTTCCAAAGCTCGACAGTCTTCGCGCACTTGTCTTAAGTCGGCAATAAATCTACCGCTCACGATTGCGTTAGCTAAGCAACTCAACATCACGGCATTGACCTGTGCTTGCGCTTTTTTATCGGTTCCCAAAGATGTATAGCGTCTTTCGACTTTTTCTTCACCGATAGCAAAGAGGCTATGGATTGCTGCTTCAGGCAGTCCTGTTGTTTCTAAGAAACTGCGGATATTTTCCATATTGGGTTTGCCTGCCAGCTGGCTAACCATTGCGCTGTCGTCAGCTGATGATTTTTTTTTGCGACCTCTTTTGCCTTTAACTTTTGGCGGTTCGGCTACACTTTCATTTTTTTTTGGTCGTCCCCTGCGCCGCACCATGACTTCGCTCTCACTGCTTTGTTCAACACTTGCTACGGCTCTCTCACCATTCAGCGTGCTTTTGAGCACATCTGCAATCATTTTGTAGACAAATTCACGCTCGTTATCTGTACACTCTGCTCCAATGCGCTTAATATCTTCAATGAGTGTAAGAAGTTTTGTGTAGTCTTTCATTGGTAAAATGCTTTTGTTTTGAGAAAATACCTCAGCAGTGACTTCTGCTTGCAGCCAAGATAATAGATTTTCGCAATTAGAAAAAAGAGTGTGCAGAAAAATTTCACGTTTTTCTGGGCTATGCCGTGAAAGTTTTTTCAGTAGCGCACTTGGTTACGCCCGTTATGCTTGGCTTCATAGAGTTTTTCATCTGCTGCAGATAGCATTTTTTCGTGATTGGGGTAGTTGATGTCGGCACATAAGCCAATGCTTAGCGTAACTTTCAGCTCTGGATGAATCTCGCTCCAATTGTGGTGCTCGATATTGTGTCGCACTTGTTCTGCCAACTGCTTTGCTTCGTCTAATGCCGTTTCAGGAAATATGCAGACGAACTCTTCTCCGCCGTAGCGAGCCACAATATCTTTCGCTCTGATGGAAGATTGAAAAATTTTTGCTACGGCTTTCAGCACTTCATCTCCGATTTGATGTGAAAAGCGGTCGTTGATTTTCTTAAAGAAGTCAATATCGCTAATCGCCACGGTGAGTGGTTTGTTATGATGACGCGCATCATCAAAGATGCCTTCAAGGGTTTTGTCTAAATATCGCCGGTTGTAGAGACCGGTTAGTCCGTCCGTTTTGGCTTGGCGCTCTAATTTTTCGTTTGCTGCGGACAGTTCTTCTTGCGTGCGCAGCAGTTTTTCTTGTGTGCTATCGCCGATGCGGGTAATTTTCATAGCTTGGCGTAGCAGATGTCGGTATTCTTCTGCCAGCCGCTGGTATTCTTCAAACAGTTGCTCTTTTGAAATGTCCTCGTTTGCCATTACGGCTTCCGAGTGCTTTGAGATTTCAAGTTCAGCCTTAAAAATCTCCTCAATATCCTTAGTTTGCTTAGATTTTTCCTGCATGTTCAAACACAGTAAGTAAGGTGAGCTATTTGTATGAAATGACTTTGAAAGGCATAGTCAGATGCTCGGCAAATTCTTCGCCTGTTTCCTGCATTTGTTCATCGGCTTCGTTATGATACCAATTAACTTCCACTTTTTTGCCTTCGCTGTGTGCTTTTTCGAGGACGCGGAGGATATTCAGGATGCACTTTGAAGAGCTTGTGTTAAAGTATAGCAAGCGAAATGAGAGCGACGCCTGCTGGCGCGTCTTGAAATATTCACTTAGCCAGTCCATAATAGGTTGGTAGAACTCAAGCGCTGACTCAGGATAGGATTGTCCCGAGATTTCAAGTTTGCCGGTTTCGGCATCGAACATGACGCTGGGTGTTGTTTTTGTGCCCGCGATAACTAAGTTTTTCATATGTTTTTATGGATAATGATATTGAGAATAAAAAAGGAACGCTGCTCATCGATTTGAGTGATTAAAAACTCGGCTTTCTCATCGGACTTGCGAATCATTTCTATTAGCCCTAATCCTGCGCCTTTGCTGCCTTTTGGGGGTTCTTCAAGGCGTTTCTTTTGGTGCAGGGCTTTGAGTTCTTCAGGTGTCATGGCTATGAGCTGACTGCAGTATTTTCCAATCTCTTCAGCTTTTTCTTTCTCAATCGCATTGCCCGATGTAATGACGAAACTTTTTTCATTTTCGCGAATGACAATCATTCCTACTCCAACCTCTTTGCCATCGCTGCGAATCTCTTTTTCTGCCGAGTAGTAGAGAATATTCTGCGCCATCTCCACAAAGACTGCAAACATTTTCTGAACCTTGCTGTTGTTGCCTTGCTGCAATTTGACCAGTTCGCCAATTTGCACCAGCAGCTCTTGTGAGAAGGCACCTTTGAAGGTCATCAGAACGCGTGCATTTGAGATGCGCTGATAGAACTCAAAGATGTCGTGAATATCAAAATGCGATGGATTCATGGCGGCACGTGATGTTTTGAGTTCAGAGAGCCGCTTCAAGATATAGTTTTTTGTGCATTTTTTAGGTTATTCTTATGCCTACTACCGTAATATCGTCTCTCTGTGGCTCTGTGCCTTGATGCCGTTTCAGTTCATCCTCAAGAATTTGCAGTTGTGCGTGGACTGGCTTAGCAGCAATAAATTTTAGAAGTTCTCGCAAACGTTTTGCAGCAAAGACCCGCAGTTGAGAATCGGGCTGGTCAGCATAGCCGTCCGTGGTCATATAAATCATTTCGCCTGTGGCAAGTTCGATGCGATGTTCCGTGTAGTGTCGTTCTGCTTCTTGCTGCCACCCTCCTATTGACGATTTATCGGGTTTAATTTCACAAAGTTCCCCTTCTTTGGTGTAGTAGAGAGGTCGGCGTGCGCCTGCAAAGCAGATTGTGCGTTTGTTAGGGTCTGTGGACTTTTCCATCACGATAATGCCGACATCCATTCCGTCTTGGCTACCGCCAATTTCATCATTTTGATTTAAGGCACGCCGCACCAGACGATGCAATTCTTCCAAAATTTTGGCAGGGTTCATCACATTCTTTTCAATCACAATTTGCCCCAAGAGCGATTCACCAATTGCCGACATAAATGCGCCGGGCACGCCATGCCCTGTGCAATCGGCAACGACAAAAATAATTTTTCCCTGTTCCTCATGAAACCAATAGAAATCGCCCGATACAATGTCTCTGGGTTTGTAGAGAATAAAATGTTCAGGCAGATATTGTTTTAAGCGCTCTTTGTCGGGCAAAATCGCCATCTGAATGGTTTTTGCGTATTCAATACTTGCCGTAATGTTGCGATTTTTTTCCTCGAGCTCATCTTTTTGACTTTGAATCTCTTTGTTTTTCTCACGCAGTTCCAGTGTGGCTTCGGTGATTTTCGCCTCTAACTCACGATTGCGCGCCTCGATTGCTCTGACACGCTGTTTGTAGCCCACATATCCCAATCCGCCTATGCTGAAAATTCCCAACAGTGTTGCCAGAGACCGAAACCACCATGTTTTCCAAAACGGTGGCACAATTTCTAATTCAATTTTCGTGCCTTCTTCATTCCATACCCCATCTGGTCCAGCTGCCTTGACATAAAATGTGTATTCTCCGGGCTCGAGATTGGTGTAAGTGGCTTCGCGTCTTGGTCCTGCATAGTTCCAATTTTTCTCAAAACTCTCAAGTTTATAGGCGTATTGATTTTTAGTTTGTTCGTAATATGCCAGTGCCGAATACTCAATTGAAAACTTGTTGTATTTGTAGGGCAGGGTAATCTTTTCATTTATGGCGATGATGCTATCGCGCTCGGTATCACCGACGGTTTCTTTGACGGCGACACCTGTAATGATGACCGGCGGCTTGTAAGATTTTTCACGAAATGATTCTGGCGAAAAACTATTGATGACGCCATTGCCACCAAAGTATAGATACCCACTTTCGCCTTTGTGACTTGCTGGTAAATCGAACTGCTGAAACTGTGCATTTCTTAGCTCGAACTGCACGCCACTTAAACCGTCATAATTTCTAAATATCACCGGTTTTGTGCTGGTTGCCGTCGCTTCGCTTTGTAAGTTGAGAGCAACTTTTGTGATACTTTTTCTGGTTTTGAGCCAAATAAAGCCTTCGCTATCCTCAAAGACGCTGTAGACAATATCGCTGCTGAGTCCGTCTCGCTCCCGAAACACGGTGAAGGTCTCGCCGCCATCGCTTGTCTTGCACAATCCGCCGCCATCGGTGGCCACCCAGATGGCTTTGCTGGTATCTTCACAGAGCGCCCAGACGGTGTTAGCCGAGAGACTTTTTGGATTTTGAGGGTCGCTAAGCATTCTCTTAAAGGTGTTGCCACCGTCGGTGGTCTTGCATAATCCTCCACCGTTTGTGCCTACCCAAATGGCGCCGCTTCGGTCTTGAAAAATAGTTGTGATATGATTGCTCGACAGCGTCTGCGGTTTTGCTACCTCATTTTTGAAGACGGTCATTTTTCCGCCTTTGGCCGTATCCAGTTTATTGGCTTTGCTTAGGTAGCACAGTCCATTTTTTGTGCCAATCCAGATATTTCCTTTTTGGTCTTCATGGAGCGCTGTAATCTCGTTGCTGCACAACCCTTTTGGATTTTCTGGATAGTGGAAAAAATAACGCAAGGCGCCTTTTTCCTTAGCTTGCACGCATAGACCGCTGGTTGTGCCAATCCACAGCATTCCCGTTTTATCTCTGAGCAGTGCCGTGATATAGGCATTGTCCAAATCAATGGTTGCTGGTTTGGCTTCACGTTTGCCTCTCTGTTTTTTGGCTATCTTTTTCGGCTGTGGTTTCTTTTTCTTGGTATCGTTTTTTCCAAGCGCTTCACTTTCAGCGTCATCTTTGCCGACCGACAATCGCCGGTATGCTCTGCCCTCAGGCAAATAGCGATATAGCCCTGCATCAGTTGTGCCAATCAGTAGCGTTCCATCGCTTTCTTCCCAAATTGCCGAGACTTTTCGGACCACGAGTTTGTCGCCTCGGCGCGGATTGACGGGAATGATTTCAAACTTTGCACTGCTTGGATTGCAGAGATAAATGCCGCCACTGACCGTTCCCACCCACAAGAGTCCCGCTCGATCTTGGTAGAGAGAAATGATTTGGTTATCCGTTAGTCCCGACGCCAGACCGTAATTTCTCCAATCCTTTTTGTCTTTTGTGTTGGTGTTGAACAGCCACAACCCTCCGTTTTCACTCCCAATCCACAGCCGGTATGATGTTGGTTCGCAGAGCACGGCTGGGAACACCTTGATTCGCTCACCCAGAGTCGGGAAAAATGTCACGAAGCGCTCGGTCTTCGGGTTCAAGTAGCACAGGCCGTTTGCCGTGCCTATCCACACGTTTTTGTTCTTATCAATAGAGATGGAGAGCACGGTGTCGCTACTTATAGAATTTTTATCGTTGCTATCGTGCTTGTAGGTTTTGAAAGAGATGCCGCCGTCGTCAGACTTGCATAAGCCGCCTCGTGTGCCGACCCACATTGTGCCGGCGCTATCGAAACACAGGGCTGTAATTTCGTTATCGCTTAGCGACTTGCTGTTGCGCTCTTCGTGGCGAAAGGTCAAAAACGATTTGCCGCCATCAATGGTCTTGCATAAGCCATCTTGTGTGCCAATCCAAATTGCGCCCCAGCGGTCTTCCCCAATCACGTTGATTTGCTCATTTGCAATGCTGTTCTGACGCCGCGAGTCTGGGATAAAGGTCTCAAATGTTCTCCCGCCGTCTTCACTTTTGCATAAGCCGTTTGGCGTTCCTATCCACAGTGTCCCGTTACGGTCGCAGTATAAGGCTTGAATAATATCGCTGGGAATGGAGTTAGGGTTTTGGGCACTATAACGATAGACGGTGAAGGTATAGCCATCAAAGCGATTGAGTCCATCGTTTGTGCCAATCCAGATAAAGCCGCGTTTATCTTGGACAATGCAGTTGGCACGACTTTGCGAGAGTCCGCGCTCGGTGGTGAATTGTTCAAATTTGAGTTTTAGTTCCTGTGCTTGGGCTATACCATTGGTGATAAGCAAAAGTCCCATCCCAAGCAGCACATATTGAGTGATGGTGCGCATAGTTGCTCGTGTTGTTTTGTTTAGGAAGATGAGTAATGTTCTTGTGCTACGCGCCATCCTTTTTTGAACTGCGGCGCAGATGCTTGGTTTTTAGGTTACATGGTTTGCCGCAAAATTTGCTCAGTTGTTGTTACATGCAACCCTACTTGCAACAGGCTACCCGCACAAGTATAGCGTAAATTTGAGACTTTTTCTGGACATTTTGCATTAAGTTAGTGTAAAAGGTTTTTGGGGTAGCGGTTAGATGCAGTGTGTCAGTATCTATCGAGGGAGAATTTTTCTCCAAGGTAAAGTTTTCGGGCTTCTTCATCGGCTGCCAGTTCTTGAGCTGTGCCTTGTTTGAGAATGGCACCATCATACATGAGGTAGGCGCGGTCGGTGATGGAGAGAGTCTCATGCACATTATGGTCGGTAATCAAGACGCCGATGTTCCGCTGTTTGAGGTCTGCCACGGTGCGCTGTATATCTTCCACAGCAATAGGGTCGACGCCGGCAAAGGGTTCATCCAACAAGATAAACTTCGGTTCTACTGCCAGTGCGCGTGCAATTTCCGTTCTTCGCCGCTCTCCGCCTGAGAGTGCGTAGCCCGGACTTTTGCGAATATGAGCGATATTGAATTCTTCCAAGAGTTTTTCCGTTCGTTCTTTTTGCTCTTTTTTCGTCAGCGAAGAGAATTCCAAGATGCTTAAGATATTTTCCTCGACGGTTAATTTTCGGAACACCGACGGCTCTTGTGGTAAATATCCAATTCCCAAGCGCGCCCTTTTATACATGGGCTCCTTAGTAATTTCTACATCATCTAAAAACACTTTCCCGCCATCTGGTTTAATAAAGCCAACGAACATGTAGAACGTGGTGGTCTTGCCCGCACCATTTGGTCCTAAAAGTCCGACAATTTCTCCTTGATTGACTTCCAGCGATGAATTTTTCACCACTGCTCGTCCTTTGTAGCCCTTCCTTAATTGCAATGAGCGTAGCTTCGACATGTTCTTCTTTTTTTGATGCGTTCAACTGGGTTCTTTGCGTTGATTTTTTCTGGTTTTCAGCTTTGATTGCGATTCAAACTGATTTGGACGTTGATATTTCGCTCCGTTCTCTTTGCACGCTTTTTCTGGGACGGCTGCAAATTGCCCGCCGCTAAAACTGCTTTCTCCTCTACGCTATTTTGTTGATGCGGTTACTTGCTTTTTTGAGATGAAATGCTTAAAATGCTGTTTATACCTGTTGCCTGTTTTCCCTTTTGCTTTGCATCACTACGAAGGAGCAACAAGCGCATGTAAATTACTTCAAAGTTTTGTATGCCAAAGTTAATACCTTACAATGGGCACTTTCCCGTGATTGACGATAGTGTTTTTCTTTGCGAAGGCGTCGTCGTCATTGGCGATGTCGTTATCGGTCGTGATAGCAGCGTTTGGTTTAATTCGGTCATACGCGGCGATGTGTGTTTCATTCGCATTGGAGAACGCACCAATGTTCAGGACAATTCCACGCTGCATGTTACTCATGACACCGGTCCGCTGCATATTGGGAACGATGTTACCATTGGGCATCACGCCACGCTGCATGCTTGCACGGTTCATGATTATGCTTTAATTGGCATGGGCGCGGTGTTGCTCGATGGCTGTGTTGTAGAACCTTACAGCATGGTTGCCGCCGGTGCAGTGGTTCGTCCAAATTTTGTTGTTCCTTCTGGGATGTTGGTGGCCGGCGTCCCCGCCAAAGTGGTTCGTCCTCTTACAGATGCAGAACGGCAGCAGCTCTTAGAATCGCCGAAGAATTATTTGCGCTATGTTCAAACATATCGTCAAAGCAATGTATCGTTTCCGATTAGTTCCCCTTTTGTTTCACTTCACTCAAAAGATTCATAGATTTCCATGAAAGGAACACTTCCATGAACCAGATTGCGAAAGTACCACGGCGAATTTCCAACAATTTCTTCTCGTTTGGGAATGGGATATACCGTGTAGGGGGCTCTGAAATGTCGCTCTGCGCCTACCTTGTGGAAACTTCGGCAGGCATCATTCAAGTCAATACCGTTCCTGAACTGTTCAAGACATACTTTCCACATCTGAAAAAACTCCCGATTGCTTCGGTTGTAACAGCGCCCGTCGTCAATCAGCTGGGTGATACGCAAACGGGCTATGAATTTGAGTTATGGACGGCACGCTTTCTTGATTTTGCCAAACCTCACCGCCTGAAGTTTGTCGGCGACGAAGCCCACTTAAAAACACTCTATCATCGCCTTGAACTGACCATGAACGGCGATTTTGTTCACGATGAATTTGGCAACAAACAGGCAAAATTTGTGGAGCGCCGCTGGGTTGATGAAGTCTTCGACTGGCAACCTACCACCAATGGATACAGCATCGGCAATGTAACGATTGACCTATCTAACCCGAATGGCATTAAAATTTTTGACAAGAGCAAACTTGTCTTTGATGGCGAGCAGTATCCTGTTAGTTCTGGTGCATCGACGGGAGCGCTCTATGTTGATATGCTTCTTTCACAAGTCGATCCCTATAAGTTCAATCCCGATAGGTTAGGGCTTATTGTGGGCGGGAACGGCATTGGCACAAAGCCGGGCGTTACCAGCAATTTCATTGTCTTTTTTGCCAATCGCTTGATATGGATAGACCCGCCAGCGCGCTGCTATGAAAAAGCCGCTCAACTTGGCATCAATACCGACTATCTCACCGATGTTATCATCACGCATTGCCATGAAGATCACATCGAGGGGTTCAGTGGTTTGATGCAGCGCAAAATCGACCGCAAAGAGCGACTTTCTCTGCTTAGCACACCGCCCGTCTACGAGCAACTCAAAAGCATCTTCAATCCTTTTTTTGGAGATATTAGCGCACACATTGATTTTCATGACCTCAACAATCGCGCCGAGTTCGAAAACTTTCATGGCTGCCGTATCGATATTCGTGAGAATTATCATCCTATTCCTACGTTTGGACTGAAATTTTCTTACAACAACCGCACGATTGGCATCTCTGGCGACATTCTTTACTCTCGCCGTCTGATTGAGGCACGCTTGCAAAATGGCTCGATTGACAAGGCGCAATACGACAAGCTCTCGCCAGAGTGGTTCAGCGATTGTGAAATTTTGCTTCACGATACAACGCTCTCGCGCGACCCTGTTCACACGGATTTGGAAGACTTAGAAGACCTTGCACAGGAGATTCCACATGTCAAAGTCTACGGGTATCACTTCGGTGTTCGCTTTGAGTCGGCGCATGTTACCCCCACGCAGTTTGGCGATAGGTTCTAAGCATTTTTCTTTATCCCATTTGCCCAAGCAAATCAGCCAAATCGTCTTTTTTTACGCCGCGCATGCCACACTCTGCCTAATTTTTCCAGCGGTGGTATCCTATCTTTGAGTAGTCAATGTAACTTTGACAAGTTTGATTTAACAACTTAACTTTTGCAACCATGACCAAGCTTGGCGACCTTCTGCGCTCACGCAAGTTAAAGATAGCGCAGGTGAGCGAACTTACCGGCTTGTCAGAAGCGTATCTGAATGAGTTAGTCAATCGCTCTACGGAAAGCCTGACGGTTAAGGAAGCGGTGGCACTTGCCCACGCCGTGGGCATGTCGGCTGATGAGTTCATGAAAGAGGTTCAACCCTCGCTGATTAAGACACCACCGCCGCTGAAATCGCAGGTAGGCACTCGTAGCGACCAGCCGCGTCGACCTTCTTCTTCGTGAAGAGTTGTAAAGTTCTACCAATGCTGGCACTTTGCTCGTGCTGGCATTGGAACGTTGAATAAAACTTTTTGTTCATGTGCGAAACCGTTTATCACCATCTTTTTTAATCCTATCTACCAAAGGAGTTTGATATGGATGCCAAAAAGTCAAAAATTCTGCTGGCGGTTGCCCTCGTCTATGTTCTCTCGCAGGTTGTGCTCTTCCTAACAGTGGGTAAAGACCTTGAGCTAATTTTACTCTCGCTGGGCATTTTTCTGGCGATAGTCATTGGCATTTTTGCTATTGATTTTGCTGCCATTCAAATCGGGCGTCCTGTTGTGGAGAGTGTCTCTATGCGCCGCGCGCGCCAGTCCAAAGAAGTGCGTGAGCAAATGCTGAAAGACGGATATAAAATTGATGAGGAGTTTCTTCATGCAAAGCGTTTTACACTTCGCAGCAAGCCCACCTTGCCGCCCTCTGCACCTTCTTCAACGCCAGCGGCAACGGCGGCTGAGCCGACCTCATCGGGCACTGAACTTTCACCGATTGAGAAATTTGAAAAAGCTTTGCTGGGTCAAGCCCCCATGTTTGGCGGGTTAGAAAAACTGCGTGAGACCGTCAATGCCATGGAAGACACTCGCCTTGCCTTAATGCTTAAACGCATGGGCTACAAAGAGATTACCGTGCAGCAAGTCCGTCTCTCCATTGAAAAACTCATTGCTCAAGCTAATGCGCCCAGCACATCAGAGGCTGAACCCACCGAAGGCAACTATCGTCCGAAGATTTCATTAGACACGGTCAGCTTTTACGACTACATCAAACGCTGCATGAGCGGCAACGACCAAGAATCCTTGCGTCAAGGTCCGCCACCGATTACTGGTATGGAACTTCTTTCTCAAATTTCTTTGTCGCCCAACGGTGAGGTCTCTGTCCGTGCCATGGCCAGAATGCGCGGCGTGCGTCATGGCGGTGGGGTAAAAAAATGCCAACGCTGTCAATTTTACGATGCGACCAACTCGGTTTGCAACGCCATTGCTTTGCCTGTCGAGCCCACCGATGTATGCGACAACTGGACGGCCAGTCCTGCCTATCAGGAATTTGAATTTCGTCGCTAAACGGTGCGTCCAGCCCATTTTCTCAGCAAGGCACAACTGAAACGCTACGCTCGGCTTCGTGAGAAAAAAATCCGCGATGCCGAGCACCTGTTTTTAGCTGAAGGCGACCGCGTGGTTCATCAGCTGCTCTGCACCCTTCCGCACCCCGATATGCTCGTCGCCTTGCTCTTCAATCAGAGTGCGCCCCCGCACCAACCCGTCACCCTTTACCGCGACAAACATTTTTTTCTTTCACCCAAAGAGTTTGCCAACATTGCCGATGTCGAAGAGCCGCAAAGCCTCATGGCCGTCTTCAAGCAACCGCATCACTCGTTTGATGATGTGCTGCATCGACAACAGCACGCTCAATTCTCACTCATCCTTGCTCTCGATGGCTTGCAAGATGCGGGCAATGTGGGCACCGTCTTGCGCACTGCCGCTTGGTTCAATGTCAGTGCTGTTATAAGCGATACTCGCACCGCCGATTTTTTTAGTCCAAAAGTGGTTCGTTCCAGTGCGGGCAGCATATTTTCACTGCCCCTTGTGCGCAGCGCCAACTTTCTGCACGACCTTGCCGCACTCAAAGCTGCAGGATTTACATGCTACGCCAGCGCCCCAACTGGCACTTCACTTGACTCGGTACAGTTTGCCCCCAAAAGCCTTCTGATAATTGGCAGCGAAGGCGCAGGGATTTCGCCAAGCGTGATGGCACTTGCCGATACCACCATTTGCATTCACGGAAATTCTAAAGCGGTCGAATCGCTCAATGCCGCAGTGGCCACCGGCATCATCGTCTCGGCCATCTCTCGCAAGCTAAAGTTGGTTGATTACTGATAGCCTTTGGCTTGCAGCGCAAAGAGTTCCGCATACCGACCGTTTTTGCGCAAGAGTTCTTGATGTGAGCCGATTTCCAAGAGTTCGCCTTTTTCCATGACCAAAATTCTATCTGCCATGCGCACCGTTGAGAAGCGATGTGAAATGAGCACAGCGGTTTTGCCTTTGGTCAGTTCAGCAAAGCGCTGGAAGACTTCATATTCGGCACGTGCATCGAGTGCGGCAGTGGGTTCATCTAAGATGAGCAAATCGGCTTCACGCATGTAGGCACGTGCCAGCGCAATTTTTTGCCATTCTCCGCCCGAGAGTTCAACGCCGTCGGCAAATTTTCTGCCAATCATCTGCGTATATCGATGGGGCAGTTTTTCAATGACGGATTTTGCCAAACTTCGCTCGGCGGCGGCATCAATGCGCACGAGGTCGTCATGCGCTTGAATTTCACCGATAGCAATGTTGGTGGCCGCGCTCATCTGGTAGCGAATGAAATCTTGGAAAATTACACCGATGCGCCGGCGAAGTTCTTCGGGGTCATACTCACGCAAATCATAGCCATCGAGCAGAATGCGTCCTTCTGTTGGCTCATAGAGCCGTGCCAGCAGTTTGGTCAGCGTAGTTTTGCCAGCACCGTTTTCGCCGACCAGCGCCAGTTTTTCACCAGCATGCAGTGTGAACGATACATGCCGCACTGCCCACCGCTCTGAGTTTGGATACTTGAAGCCTACATCTTCAAACACAAAACCTTTTTGGATGGGTTTGGGCACCGGTCTTGGATGCTTTGGGGCGACAATTTTTGGGCGCAGTTCAAAAAAGTCGAAAAGGTCTTTGAGGTAAAGTGAGCCTTCTACAACGGTTGGGAAGCGCAAGAAAATGCCTTCCAGTAGGGCGCGCACGTTTGCAAATGCGCCTGAAAAATAGACAAGGTCGCCCAGCGTAATTGCGCCGCTGACACAATCCACGGCCATGAGCGCATACGCCAAAAAGTATGCGCCGCTGCCAAACGCCGCAAACACGCTTCCCCACACTGCTCGGCGAGTTGCCAGCGATTTATTTTCACGGTAAAATTTTTCTGACAGCTCCTTGAACCTTGAAATGAAAAATTCAGATAGTCCAAAGGCTTTGACTTCTTTTGCGGTCTCATCACTTGCACCGATGTAGCGTAGGTAATCCAGCTCGCGCCGCTCGGGTGTGCGGGCATGCATCAGCGAGTAACTCTGCCCATTGAAATGCGATTCGCCTAAGAATGCTGGAACGAGCGCCACTGCTAATAGCAGTAGCAAATAGGGCTTGAACGCCACCAATCCTGCGGCTAAGACGAGAATCGTTACGGCTTGCTGTGCCTGCCCCAACGCTTCTGACATCAGCGCAATTCGGTTACCTGTTTGCTGACGTGCGCGCTCGAGCTTATTGTAGAATTCTGACTCTTCGAACTGCTCAAGGTCGAGCGATGCGGCATGACGCATAATTTTGAGCGAGGTCTCGTTAGCCACCTTATCGCCCAACAGACTATTGACCCAAGCGTTGGCGCGTCCCAGCGCATCACTTAGCACGGTTAAGAAAAACTGCACGGCAATCCACACTGCCAACATGCCAAACTCTTTTTCGCCCGGCACTTGAATCAAGTGCACAATTTCGTCGGTAATGAGTTTAGCGGAGTAAAGCATCATCAGCGGGATTGCCGCTCGCACCACGCGAATCAAAATATCTGCCGACATCATGGCAGGGCTCACCTGCCAGACAAGCCGCAAAAACTTCGGCAAATACTTCAGCGCCGCAAAACTTTCTTTGAGCGACATTGGCTTGCGCTCATCTGCTGCAGGACGCTTCGTCGGCAACTTCAACGCTGCAATGATAGACGACAGTATCGACATGATAGCCTTTGCTTCATTTGTGCTATTTCACTGTATCAACTCTGCTCCCACGACTGTGGCGCTCCTGCTCACACCAGCCGCACGAGGTGCGTTGCTTTAATTGCTGCCTACTGCGCTCTGCGGTTTTTGCTTGATGATAACGCTTGGCACGGCTTTTTGCCGCACCAATTCGTTGAAGGCCGGCACATCTTTTTCCAGCAGGGTTTTCAGTGCCGCAAGCTCTTCATCAATTTGGCGCACCAGTTCGTTGCGCACCACAATCATCTGGTCAGTTGGCTTGTTATCGCCTCTGCCTGCTAAGGATGCCAGCGAACTAAGTTTGTTATTCAACCGAATGGGAAAATTCAGCGGGTCTTGACTGCTACGGTTTTTTGTCTGATAGAGTGTCTCCTCAATTTTGGTGAGTTTGTTTGTCAATTCCGTTGCCGCCGCATGAATTTCTTTGGCTTCATCTTTCGAGAGGCGTTTGGTCAGTGCGTTGATTTGCTCACGAATGTCGCGAATTTGCTTGATGGCAACATGCGTCTCTGAGAGCTTGTCGCGAATGGCGATGAGAAATTCAAACTGCTCTTCCAAGTCTTTTTGTGTGGCTTTTATGCGTGGGTCTTTGATAATCTCAAATGCGACTTTTTCCGTTTTGCCTGCAAATGAGAGTCGGGCTTCATACTTGCCCGGCACAGCTTTCGGTCCCTGCGTGCCGCCAGCCCAGAGCACCAAACCTTCGAAGCGTTCGGCATCGGGATAGCGCATGTTCCATATAAATCGATTCGAGCCGGCTTTTGCTTCGAGCTTATCGCTTTTTTCTTTTGCCGTACTCGAAAATGAGCGAATAAGTTTGCCATTTGCCTCAA
>Ga0308414_1000358_pt1 | contig 29216 bp, 22 predicted proteins | sample HotsprSampleOS50_FD_205667 | JGI IMG/M metagenome (GOLD analysis project Ga0308414, IMG submission 205667) | Hot spring phototrophic mat microbial communities from Octopus Spring, Yellowstone National Park, Wyoming, United States - 20090730_OS50 ...
CCCTCAACATCGGCGCGGAACACCACGGTCTGCGGGCTGCGCTCCCATTGAATCACGCTGCCGCCCGCAAACTGCGGCTCGGTCGTGCTGCCGCCGCTCTCACAGGCCGCCAGCGCCAGCATCAGCGCCAGGCCCAGCCCCGCCAGCAAGCGTGCCATCGCTCTGCCTCCTCGTTCGTGTGCGCACGTTCTGATTGTATTACAACCCGCGCAGGGGGAACAATCGAGAAGCTGGCGTTTCTCGCGCTTCAGCGTGCGCCGTTTGCGGTAAGATAAGGGTACAGAGGCCCGAAACGCTGCACCATGGAGCTGCATCCATGTCCAGGAAACCCGCACACGCCCGCCGCCTGCGCGACCGCCGCCAAGCCAGCCCAGCCGGCTGCGCCGTGTCAGTGCTGGTCAGCGCCGTCCTGACCGTCGCCCTGCTGGCCGTGCTGGTGGCCGTCCTTCGGCCGGACGCGCTCAGCGCGCCGGCGGTGGCCCAAGCCGTCACCCCTGCCGCGCCAGACACGCCGGACACGCCGCCCACCGACGCGCTGGCCCCGACGCCGCAGCCTGGCGCTGTCATACGCTCCAGCCAGTCGGTCAACGTGCGCAGCGGCCCCGGCGTCGGCTTCGACGCGGTGGCGGCCGCCGCGCCCGGCACGCCTGTGACGATCACCGGCCAGGACGAATCCGGCGGCTGGTACAGCGTGCGCCTGCCCGACGGGCGCCAAGGCTGGGTGGCAGCGGAGCTGCTGGCGCTGGACGGCGCGCCCGCCAGCGATGCGCCGCCGCCCACCGCTGACGTCACGCCCACGCCGGAGCCGGCTGTCTGCGACCCAGACGAGCTGCGCGCTTGGTGGGGCATCGCCGTGCCGGCCTATTACCAGATGATGTTCACCCTCGACCAGCTCGGCCAGGGCTTCGACGTGGACGACTACCAGCGCCTGTTCGACGCCGCCCGCGCTGCCTACCGCGCGTTCGACGACGCCAGCCCTCCCGCGTGCGTCGCGCCGGCGCGGGCCGAGCTGTTGCGCGGCTTTGACGAGACGCTGGCCGCCGTGCGCGACGCAGCCAACAACAACGCCCCCAGCGCTGCCAGCCGCGCCAGCGCCGCCCGCAGCGCCATGGCCACTGGCCTGGCAGCGCTGGCTGCCGAACAGGGCCTGACCCCCAGCGCCACCGGCTGCGGCGCTGAGTTCTGGAACACCGGCATCGCCGCTGATGTGGACCGCGTGTTCGCTATCGTCGGCTCGGTCAACATCAGCACCAGCGCTGCCGCCGACCTGCGCAGCACGGTCTTCGAGCTGCAGCGCATCCGCCGGTATATGGGCAAGCTGGCCGCCCCGGACTGCGTGCGGCTGGCCAACCAGTCGCTGCTGAGCGGCGTGGACAGCTACATTGCCATGTACCAGGCCGCCGCCACCGGCGATCGCGCCGCCGCCGCCAGTGCCGAAGCCGCCGCCGCCGGCCAGATCAACACCTTCCGCGTCGAAATGCGCAAGCTGGGGTTATGACCGCGAGGTAACACGCTGACCTCACCCCCCAACCCCCTCTCCATTTGGAGAGGGGGAGTCCCGCGCAGCGGGACAGGGGTGAGGTTGGCTACACCGTGATGTTGTACAGCGCGCTGGCCGTCGCCGTGTCAAAGCTGACGAACGCCAGCCGCACCGTCGCCGTGAGCTGGTAGCTGTCGTAGTACGGCAGGTGATCCACGCTGACGGCGATGCGCCGGCGGTAGCCCACCACCCAGCCGGGCCGGTAGACGCACAGCGCTGTGCCCTTGGTGTTGCTGCCCGGCGTGGCGCTGGCCTTGCCGTCAGCCTTGGTCAGCGGCATCTCGGCGCTCACCACCACCGGCGCGCCGTCCATGAAGCCGATCTGTCCGGTGAGCGCGGTGGCGTGTGGCCCGGCCTTGTCCATCGTCAGGAACTGCTCCAGCCCCAGCAGCTTGGCGTACGTGCCGCCGTCCACAATCCAGCCCAGGTCCGACGGGCGCGTGCTGTAGCGCCCCGGCATCTTGAAGCGCGCAGCGCGCAGCTTGGCCAGGTCCACCGCGCCGCCTGCGTCCACGCGGTTGGCGGTCGTCGTCACCAGCGGCAGCTTGCGCAGCCCGTCGAACGCCAGGTAGCGCGCCGTTGACGGCGGCTGCGCGTCGTCCAGGTTGATGTTGCCGGCAGCGCTGGCTGTTGTGTCGCCGTTAAGCAGCACGTGGTCAATACTGTCGAGGATGGCGCGCATGGCCTGCTGGCGGTACAGGTTGAGCACCGGCACGACCGCGTCCTCCACCAGCTCCGCGCTGAAGCCCACGCGCAGCGCCAGCTTCTTCGCGGTCAGCGTCACCTTACCGCTGCCGATCTTGCTGTCGGGGATGACGCTTGCTGCTGAGTCCAGCGTGAGCTGCGCCTCGCTGGTCGTCTCCGGCACGTAGTACACCACCGGGTCCGCCCCCTCAATCGGCAGCTCGAACGGGTTCGACGGCATCTCTACCGCCTGGAACAACGGCAGGATCGTGTTCTCCAGCCGCGCCTTGTGCCAAATCTGCGCGCTCCACAAGTCCGGGACCCATTCGTCGCCGAAGCTGGCCTGCGTGCTGTAACTCAGCTCGTCAGCTTTGGTGGCCGTCAGGCCAGCCTGCCGCACCTTGTGCGCCAGCGCGTTGGCGTAGCGCTCGCTCACGCCGCGAAAGCCGCGCCCGGCGCGCAGCAGCACATAGCCGTGCAGCAGGTCGAAGGCGTCAAGCGCGTCGTACTCGCTGCTCACGCGGATGTCTTTCACCGCTTCGGCGGCGCTTCCCAGCGGCAGCCGCTTGCGCGCTGGGCGCTCGCCCGCTGTCATTTCGTCGTGCATGTCGTTGATCCCTTCTGCTGATGTGTCGTGGTCGTTCACGTAGGGGCGAAGCGGCGCTTCGTTCGCTGTCAACCGCGTCGCATCCAGCCCCAGCAGGGCGTAGGCGCTCTTGATCGTGTTGACGTCGGTGCGGCGCGGCTCAGCCGGTGTAGGCGTCAGGCTGCCTTCGACCACCGGCCAGCGCACGATGCGCCCGTCCGGCGCCACCTCCACCAGGTGCGGCAGGCTGCCCGACGACCAGCCCAGCGCGCCGCGCTCGATCAGCCCGCGCACTGCCCGCACATAGCGCTGGCGCAGGTCAAGCTGCGCCTCGGCCCACAGGCCCACGTCATCGGCGCGCAGCGTGTCAATCACGCCCACCAGCGCCGTCTTGAGGCGGCCGTCGCGCCCGTGCTGATACAGCACCGGCCGGCGCGCATACCAGTCCAGTGCCAGATCGGTGTCCGGCGTGAAGTACTCGCCGTGCAGGTCGCGCTGGTCGGGGCCGCCCCACACCACCAGGTAGCCGCCAATGCGCCCCGCGCCGGCGTCCAGCGTTTTGACTGTCGTGTGCATCGTTCCGTTTCTCTCCGCCAATGTGCTGCCCGTCGTGCGGCTGCCTCAGCCCGTCCACACGCGGCTGTCGAGTGGTGCAGACGCGGGCCAGCCATGCGGGCCGGGCGCGCGCCGCCGCCGTCCGCCCGTGGGCGCGGCGGCCCGCGCGCCGGGCCGTTGTTAAGCTGCCATCCGCGCCTAAAATAGCACACAAGTTCGCATTCGGGGTACACATCTGCGCGCACATTTGCGCGCACAAATGTCCGCCTCGCCCCACTGCCAAAACGCCCCCCTCTCCAGATGGAGAGGGGGTTAGGGGGTGAGGTCAATATGGACAGGGGGCAGGAGGTGAGGTCAGTACGCGCCTTTGCGCATCAGCACCGAGGGGATCGTCCAAAACAGGATTTGCAGGTCCAACCAGATCGAGTAGTTGCGGATGTAGTGCATGTCCAGGCGCACGCGCTCTTCGTACGTGATGTCGCTGCGCCCGCTGATCTGCCACAGCCCGGTAATGCCCGGCTTTACCGTGTGAATGTTGAGGCCCCATTGGCCGTAGCGCGCCACTTCCTCCGGCGTAATCATACGCGGCCCCACCAGGCTCATCTCGCCGCGCAGCACGTTGACCAGCTGCGGCAGTTCATCTATGCTCGTCTTGCGCAGGAAGTGACCGATCTTCGTGATGCGCGGGTCGTTCTTCAGTTTGTAGTGCGCCTCGTATTCAGCGCGCGCCGCTGGGTCGCGCGCCAGCAGGTCCTGCAGCACGGCGTCGGCGTTGACCACCATCGTGCGGAACTTGAAGGCGTCGAACTCCTTGCCGCCCACGCCCACCACGCGCCGCCGGTGAATGATCGGGCCGGGGTCGGTGCGCTTCATGATGACGATGATCGCCAGGAACAGCGGCGACAGCGCAATCAGCCCCAGTGCCGCGCCGACGTAGTCTAGGACGGCCTTCATCACCACGTTGATGCCTGTCAGCCGCACGCGGTTGACGCTGATCATAGCCATCGAGCCGACGTCCTGCACGCGCACGCCGGTGGTGAGCATCTCGTACATGCCAGACGACAGCCACACGGCCACGTCGTCCACGTTCACAAAGCGCTTGAACAGCGCCAGCAAGTTCTCGCGCTGCACGCCGCTGGTTGCCACGATCAGGCGCTCGATGCCGAAACGGGCGCACAGCTCCTCAGCGCGCCAGGTGGGGCCGTGCACCGCCACGCCGGGCAGAATCTCCTCACCTACCGCAATCTCGTCGTCTAGGAAGCCCACCACGTTGATGCCGATGCTGGTGGCGCTCATCAGGTGCTCGGCAATGGCCACACCCTCGGCGTTAGCGCCCACGATGTAGGTGGGCGTCATCAAGTGGCCGCGCCGCCGCAGCGCGAACACGACCCGGCGCAGCGCAAAGCGCCCCGTGCCCACAAACGCCACCGCCAGAAGCCACGACATGATCAGCCAGCCGCGCGCGATCATCAGCTCCGGCACCATGAAGCTGGCCACGATCACCAGCATGATGCCGGCCGTGCAGGCGTTGAAAACGAACTGGTACTCCTGGTGGCCGGCGAACAGCACCGCCGGGTCGTACAGTTTGAACAGCTTGAACAGCAGCAACCACAGCGGCAGCATGACCAGCACGAACGCGGTGTAGAAGACCGCGTCCTGAGCGCTGTCAGTGGCGAACACGCTGGCGGTCACGCCGACGAAGCGGAAGTAGTACGCCACCAGGAACGCCAGGCCCAGCATCAGGAGGTCCAGCGCTGCCAATCCTGTTCGCACCGCGCGCATCTTGCTGGTGCTGCTGCGGCGCACATCCTCCAGCAGTTGGGCAGGGCTGAGCGTGAACCCCTGGGAGCGGGCTGGCACGGTGTGGATGAGCTGCGTTCCCAAATTTGCTCCTCCTTTTCCTGTTTAAAGCCCAGGCAGGGCTTCAGGCAGCAGGCCAGCGCCGGCGGCGCGCAGCCGCCGCGTACAGGGCCTCAAAACGGGCTGCGGCGCTGTCCCAGGTGTGTTCGGCTTCCACATAGCGCCGCCCGGCGGCCCCCAGCGCGGCCCGCCGTTCGGGCGCGCTGAGCAGCGCTACGATGTGCTCGGCAATGGCCTCTGGCGTCTCGCCCACCAGCAAATCGCGGCCCGGCTGCGCCGCCAGCGCTGAGCTGGCTTGTGGAGAGCAGACCACCGGTGTTGCCATTGCCATCGCCTCCAGCACCTTGTTCTGAATACCAACGCCGTACCGCACTGTGCTCACGGCCACCGCCGCCTGAGCCAGATAAGGGCGCAGGTCCGGCACGTAACCAGTAACATTTATCCTAGGGCGCTGGCCTAAAGCCTGAATAACAGGGGCTGGGTCTTTCCCTACAATTTGCAAGCTGGCGTCTGGTTGGCGTTGCCATACTAGGGGCATAATCGTGTTGGCCAGGTCCTCCACCGCCGCCACGTTGGCGTGATAGCTCATCTTGCCGGTGAACACCAGCCGCAGCGGGTCGCGTTCTACATCCAGCGGCTGGAAGTAATCCAGGTCCACGCCGTTCGGGATCACCGTCACCCGCGCCGGATCGCAGCCCAACGCCACCAGCGCCTCGCGGTCAGCGGCGCTCGTCACAGCCACTTGGGCGAAGCGCGCGGTCAGCCGGCCCTCAAAGCGCCGCGTGCGCCCCAGATCGAGCGCGGCCAGCAGGCGGCTTTTGGGCGTGGGCGCGTCTTTCAGCACCTTTTCGAACAGCAGCGCGATGCTGTCCACCGAGTCGAACACCACCGGCAGGCCGGCCAGCGCGTCGGCCAGCAGCGCCCCGCGCAGATGCTCCACGTGCGCCACGTCGAACCACCCGGCCGCGATGACTTCCCGCGCCCGGCGCGCAAAATCTGCCGAGCGCGAGTAGGCGGCCTGCAGCGGAGTCCGGCTGGGCAGCGCCGCCAGCCCGTTGAGCAGCGTGCGCCCGCGCCCGTGCGGCACGACGTGCACCGCCGCGCACACCTCGCGCAGCGCGTTCAGCGGCTCGGCGGCGTCGCTGGGCGGCTGCAGCGCCAGCAGCGTAATGCGATGGCCGCGCGCCGCCAGCGCCCGCAGCAGGTTGTAGGGCCGCACGCGAATCAGCGACGGAATGTACGGGCTGATGAACAGGATGTTCATGCTTGCGACACACGCGCGGCGTAGATGTCGTCCAGCGGGCGGCAGGCCTGCCGGTAGTCGTACTGCTGCACAGCGGTCTGGCGGCCTGCCTGCGTGATCTGCCGGTTTAGCTCAGCGTCGGTCAGCAGGCGCACCGTCGCCTCGGCAAACGCTGCCGGGTCGTCCGCCACCAGAATATCCCGCCCGTGCGTCACGCGGATGCCTTCGCAGCCCACCGTCGTGCTCACCATCGGAATGCCCTGAGACAGCGCGTTGAGAATCTTCACGCGCATCCCGCCGCCAGCGCGCAGCGGCACAACCATCACGCTGGAGTCCTCCAGGAACGGCAGCGGGTCGGCTACGTAGCCCGTTACCGTGAGCGTGCGGTCGGCGCTGCTGCGCCGCACGATGCTCTCCGGCGGGCGCGCGCCGATCAGCGTGCAGCGCACGTCTGGCACCTGCGCCTTCACCAGCGGGTAAACTTCGTCGAGAAACCAGTTGATACCGTCAATATTGGGCGGCCAATACATCGTGCCGATGTGGACAATGTGCGGCCCCGCCGGCCGGCGGTTGATCAGCGCCTGCTCGTCGGTGTCAATGGCGATCGGGATCACGGCGATGTCGTCCTGCGCCCCCGCTTCGATCAGCAGCCGCTTGTCCTCCTCTGTCACCGCCGTCACTGCGTCAAACTGGCGGCACAGCCAGCCCTCGTAGGTTTTCAGCAGCCGCCAGTCGCGCTGCAGCAGGTACTTCATCGGGTTGGTCGGCGCGCTCGTCTCCGCCAGCCGCTTGTAGAGCATCCACAGCGCGTTGTGCAAATCAAGCACACGGCGCGCGCTGCGGAACGGCAGTGCGTACTGGCCCATATTGGTCTGATCGGCGTGCACCACCTCGAACGGCTCGCTGGCCAGCGCTTGCAGCGCCGCGCGCATCTCCGGGCGCTCATCGCGCAGCATCATCCAGGGCTGGCCGGTGCGCAAGCTGTCCAGCAAGAAGCGCAGGTCGCGCGCTTTGGAACGCGCCATAGGCACGGTGATAACCCGTTCGCACAGCGTTCGCAGGTGGTGGATGTGTTCCGGCTTGTCGCTCTCGCGCACAAACGAGACCAGCGTTACCTGGTGCTGCTGCGCCAGGTACTTCAGCACGTAGTACGTCTTGACTTTCGGCCCGCTGTCCGGTGGATAGGGCAGAACCTGTGTGAGCAGCAGAACGCGCATCGTTTCCTCTCTGGCATGTGGTCAGGCGGCGGCGGTGCGGGCCAACGACGGCTGCTGCTGGCGGGCCACCATCTGCGCCACGCGCTGGGCGTGGGCGATAACGGCGTTGCTGGTCGGCAGGTCCGGGTAGACCTGGCTGGTGTTGGCCAGGTACACGCCGTCATATGGTGTCTGAACCGAGATGAGCGTATCAGCAGCGTTGAGAAAGTGCACTGGCTCGGCGTAGCGCGCCCGGCTCACCACAAAGTGGCGCACGTGGGCGGGCCGCAGATCGGGGAAAATCTGGCGCAGCCGCAGCAGCCAAGCGTCGCGGATGTCGGCGTCGCTCACGCCCATCCAGTCGCTGTCGGGCGCGGTGAACTTGGGCAGGTAGACCACGCGGCCGCGCGCGTCCAGCGGGTGTGGCAGCTCGACAATGCTGGAAAACGGGCTGGACGGGTCAGTGAGGTTGAGCATCCAGTAAGGCGACAGCGGCCGGTCCAGCACCAATACCGGGCAGATCAGGCCCAGATAGCGCGAACGCGCCAGCGACGCCAGGTAGAACTCGTCGGCGCCGGGGATCAGCCGGGCGAAATCGGATGTAGGCATGGCCGCGACCACAGCGTCGAAGCGCAGCACGGCGCTGTGGGTGCGCACCTGCTGAAACGCCCTCTGGCCGATCTCAATCTCGCGCACGCGCGCGTTAGTCATGATCTGGCCGCCGCGCGCCTGCACCGCCGCCGCCAGCGCCGCGATCAGCGCGCCGCAGCCGCGCCGCGGCACGGCTGCTGACACCTGCAGCCAGGGCAGCCGGCGCGCCGCCGTCATGCGCCGCAGCCAGCTCCACACATACGTCGCCGGGATTTCGCGGTACGCGCCGTCGAACTTGGCCTCCAGCAGCGGCGCCCAGATGTTCTCGAACACCTGCGGGCCGCCCAGCCGAACCAGCCAGTCGCGCGCCGGCACGGCGTCTAGCGCGGCCCAGTCGTGCGTGCGCAGGGCCGCCGCCGCTGTCCGGCCTAATCGGAGACGGTCCAGCGGGCGCAGCGGGGCGAACGCCAGGAAGCTGCCCAGCGTGCTCATCCCGCGCAGCACGCCGTTGTGTACGAAGCCGGTGCGCACCGGCGCGAACACCAGGTCGCTCTCCAGTCCCAAAGCAGCGTAGAGGCCGCGCACCTGGCGGTCATCCGGCAGAATGGCGTGAGGGTAGCGGGGAATCGTCAAGCCGTCGTCCAGGTTCAAACCGCTGTTCAGCCCGCCTAGATCCGGCGCCTGTTCGAGCAGCGTTACCGCGTGCCCGCCCTGCGCCAGGTAATAGGCCAGCGCTGCTCCCATCAGTCCACCGCCAATAATGCCAATCTCCATGAGAACACAACTCTCTTGTGTGCTGCTGCGCGCTGCTGCGATACGAAAACACGGTTGGAGCAGCCCAACCGTGTGTCAGTATAACGATTCGCCTTTACCAAAACTTAAAGACCGGCTTGGTGTGCCTAACAAAAGCCTAACTATAGCTGCATCTTTTCAGCGGCGTGGCCTGAACCCGCGCAGCGCCAGCACGCCGCCGCACAGCACCAGGCACACAAAAACGGCCGAGAGCAGCGTCTGGATAGCGTATAGGTCACTGGTCGTACGCACGTTCACCTGCTGCTCAATCGGCACGGCAGTGGGGAACGGCGTTGTGGTTGGCTGGAAGCGCTGGACTGGTGTCGCAGTCGGCTGTGGCACTTCAGTCGGCCGGAATTCCTGTGTCGGCCGATTTGGCAGTGTCGGGCGGCGGTAGCTGTACATGACGTAGAGTTTTCGGTTTTCGCCTTGCAATTGATCGCCAACTCGATTGAACCACGTCAAGTGGATGTCGTTTTGAGGGCCTACAGCCGCTCTGGGCCACTCTGGATAATTCCCTTCAGCCTGATAAATGAGTTGAGGCGTGCGCCATGCGTTCTGCCGAAACTCCACGTGAAAGAGGCCTGGTGCGTCAATTGGAGAGCTGCCATCGCCGAACGCAGCGACGAACAAGTGCGTGATGCCAGTCATATCTGTAACAAGCTCGCTGTCATCCAAAACAGCGCTGGCGACATCGCGCGCTTTGATGCCGCCAATTGGCGCTGCCTTTGTCCATGTCGCTCCTAAATCGGTAGATATTTGGTAGTAGATATTCGTGTCAGCATCGTTAGCCGATCGCCACACAATCAGGAGCGATCCGTCTGCTAACTCCGCGCCGGCAGCGTTGAAAGGTTTTCGCCCATCCCCATCAAGAAATATCGGCTCAGACCACGTGAGACCGTGGTCATCTGAGTGAACGATCCCCACACTCTTACGCTCACCGCGTCCTATATACCAATCGAAACCTTCATCCCACAACACATACAAACGGCCGCTTGGCCCTTGCCACATGCTTGGCTTCTCTGAGCCTTCTATCGTATTTGACAGATTCTGCGGCTGGCTCCAGTTTCGCCCATTGTCTGCCGAACGCCTATAAATCAGATCAGCGCAAAACGCGCACGGATCGCTTTCCAAGCTGACGACCTGGCCGGTTATTCGCTGTGTTCTTAAGTTCACACCCTGCGCGCTGCTGACTGCGTGCAGTATGTCCTGATCGTCCGCGAACAGCGTCACATAGTAACCAGCATCGAGCTGCTGCGGTGTGCTCCAGTGTATCGGCCAATCGGCCTGATCAATTAGCGCCTGTGCGAAATAATGATCAGTGCCATCGCGGTAAAAAACGTGCAGTTTGCCGTCACTCGTGGTTACTACTTGATTGCGCACAGTGTAGCCGCCCTCGCCGGTGTAGATCACATCGCGGGGAACGGAGAATTCGCCATTCAACGGGCGGAAGGCGTAGAAAAGCACGTCGCTTTCACGCGTTCCTGGCGCAACATAGTACCATGCCACATGCACTGTGCCGCGCACGTCTACCGCCACGCTCTGCCACCACCCCGGCCCCAGCACAATTGGCGTGCTCCAAGTGGCACGGGACGACTGCCCGGCTGCCGGCAGCGCCAGCGCAGCGCACGCTGCCACCAGCGCCAGCGCTGCCAGCCATTTGAACTGGGTGCGACCTGTCATTCGTTTGTCAACCTCTAGACAGCTAAGGGCGGGGCTGCAACCTGCCCCCCTGCCGGTTCAACAGCCGCCAGCGCCAGCCGCTGCGCCTGGTAATACAGCGCAATCGCGGTGCCGGCCAGCACCCAATGCCAGATCGTGTAACTGACGCCGCTCAGCGTTTGTGTGTAGGTGAACGGCGTGACCCAGTCGCCCAACATCATCGCGCCCAACGAGATCACATACGCGGCGCACAGCGAGGCCGCCAGCCCGTGGTAAAACCCGCCGCGCGGCACGTTCTGGTACGCGCGCAGCACGTACCAACCTATACCCCCCCACAACCACAGGTACATGACTGTTCCGAACAGCCCAGTCTGAGCAAAGATATCAACGTAGTTGTTGTGCGAAAGCTGAAACAGCCCGCCAATGTAGGTTGTTAGGTAGAAGTAGTAGCCGGCTGGCCCCGTTCCGAACAGATAGTGATCGCGCACAATTTGCAGTGTATGCTCATACGCCGCCACCCGCGTGACCCCGGACTCGGCGCTTTCGTCAGCGAACGTCTCCTCCACAGCGGAGAAATTGGCCAGAATCAGCACCAGTGCTGCGACACCAGCAGCCGCAGCCAGGCGGGGGAACCTGAGCGCTAGCACCACACTCAACCCCGCAACCAGCGTAACCCATCCACTCAACCACGTGAAGCGCATACCAACCGCTACATAGGCCCAGCCTGCGATAAGTAACAACAGCGCAATCTGGACAGCGCGTCGCATCTGCCTGTTGAGCAGCACCTGACCGGCCGCCAGCACACCCACCCACGCTATGAACTGGCCGCCGGCGTTGACTAGGTCCGGCAGCAGCGGTGCGTTTGTAAGCGCAAAGGGCAGTTCGAGCGCCCCCACGAACGCGAACCAACCGACAATAAACGTGAAGGCGTGTGCCGACCGCAGATGGTTGGCGAACAGCAGCGCCGTCAGCGGAGATATAATCAACACCAGCCCAGTCATGGCGCGCGGCAGCATCTTGTCGAACATCAGCGGACGCACGCTGGGAACAACGTAGTACATGCTCCACACCAGCGAAATCACCACCGCCAGCGCGAACAGCAGCGCCGGTGCGATCACCCACTTTCCCCGCACCCCCGCCACCGAGCGCTCCACCACGAACAGCCGGAACGCCCACAGGCCGATCAGCAGCACCAGCAGCACCAGCACCAGCTTGATGTCCGTGCCCGTCCCGGTACCGACGCCCAGGTCAAACACCGTCGAGACCACCAGCACGGCCAGGCACATCAGCTCCATGTGGCGGTAGGCGAACACCGCGAACGCCAAGCCGGCAAAGCCCGCCACCACGCCAACCGCAGCGATTCGCCTCTCCTGCAGCAGAACTGCAGTGAGCACCGTCAGCGCCAGGCACACCGCAATCAGCAGCCCGCGCACGGTCAGGATGTGATAGCGGTCCAGCAGGTAGTAGTGCGCGCGGCCGATGATGGTCTGAATGGATCGGTTGAGGTGGTGCGCAGCGCCGATCATTGCCAGCTACTCGTCCTGCCCCTGGGGCGGGCGCGTGACGTAGTCCAGCAGGGCCGCGCGCTGTTCGCGCAGCTGCTCCGGCAGCGCGTGAGCGCCGTTCGGCGTAACCGACGCCGGCTGCAGCGTCTCGTCAGCCCGCCCTGGCTCGACAGCCAGAGCTTCCTGCACTGGCAGGTTGGCCAGCAGCGCGTCAATATCGCGCTCGCGCACCCACGCGCGCAGCAGACCGCGCCGCGCGGGCAGGTAGCCGCTGCTAATCCACGTCTTAACCGTTCGCTCGCGAACGCCCAAGCGCGCCGCCGCCGCCGCCAGCGAGTACAGCCGCTCGCCAGAGCGATCCTTAATCACGCTGGCTCGCAGCGCCAGCCCACCCCGGCGCGGGCTGCGCAGGTCACGGTTGATGCGCTCGGCGCTTACGCGGCCGGGGCTGCGGTAGTAATAGCCGCTGCTGTACTTGCTCGTCACTTGCAGCCGCACCCGGTTGAACGCCACACCCATAATGTTGATGTCCGGACTGGACTGCAGGTTGGCCAGCGTGCGCTTGAGCTGGCTCTGTGTCGTGCGCCCTGCCCGCACCACAATCACCACGCCGTCGCTGGCCTCTGCCAGGAACACCGCGTCGTGGCCGCCAATTGTCGGCACCGAGTCCATCAGCAGGATGTCGAACTGCTGTATCAGCAGATGAACCAGCGCCGCGAAGCGCGGTTTGCTCAACAGGCCGGCCGGGTCAGCCGTGTCGCGCCCGCACGTCATCAGCGTCAGCCCTTCATAGCCGGTGTCCAGCAGGCAGCGCGGCAGCGCCTGCTCCAGCGGCTCTTTCGCTGCCAGCAGATCAGACAAGCCCCGGACGTTCGGCAGCCGAAACAGCTCGTGCAGGTCGCCTTTGCGCATGTCCCCGTCAATCACCAGCGTGCGCAGCCCGGACTGAGCAAACGCCAGCGCCAGGTTGGCTGTCGTCAGCGTTTTGCCGTCGCCGGAGTCGTAGCTGGTAATAGTGACCGAGCGCGGGTGGCCGCCTTCGGTCTGAATCATGATCTTGGAGCGCAGCTGGCGCAGCGCCTCAGCTTCAACCGAACCGGGCATAGTAACCATGTAAAGCGGCAGCTTGCTGGCCGGCACGATGCCTATTGGCCCCAGCACCGGCTGGCCCAGCACGGTGGCGCCTTCGGCTTCGCTCCACTGCAGGCGGTCGTCGAAAAAGGTGATGAAGACAATCGTAATGATCGCCAGCGCGCCGCCGGCCGCGCCCGCAATCACCAGGTCCAGCGTGCGGTTCGACGCCACAGGCCAAAAGGAGGGCACAGCCAGCTCGAACAGCGTTACCTGCCCGCGCGTGCTGCCGGTAGTCTGGCTCAGGTCGGTGTACATCTTGCGCAGGTCCTGCACCGCCTTGCGGATCTGCTCGCGCTCGGCCAAGTTCTGGGTCAGCTCAAAAGCCGATGTCAGCGTGCTGGCCTCCGCCTGCAGTTCTCGGTCGCGCTGCTGAAGCTGTGTGATCTGCTGCTGAATATCGGCCAGCTGCGCAGCCACAAACGCCTGATCCTCGCTGACGGCCGTGCCCCGGCTCTGGTTGACCAGCTCCTGCGCAATGCGGTTGGCGATGAGCGCTGCCCGCTCCGGCAGCGTGTCCAGCACTGTGATCTCCAGCAGGGACGCCTGGAAGTTGATGCTCACTTCCATCATCTCGTTCAGCGCTTCTGGCGCGAGGTTCAGGGCCAGGTCGTCAATAACCGGCTGCAGCACCGTGGCGCGCCGCACCAGCACCGAGTACGCCTGCACCAGCGAATAGTTCGGGCCGGAGAAATTGCCCTCACGCACGTCTTGGCCGATCAGCACCGTCGCTTTCGACGCGTAAATATCCGGCTGTTCGGTGCGCACGAAGAAACCCACACCGACCCCCAGCGCCACTGCCACCACGATGAGCCACCACCAGCGAAGCAGCGCGCGTATGAGCGTAGAAAGCGTTGACGTATTCACGGTCACGACACCTCACGGACGAGATTACGCTTTTAGTTTATGAAGGGCAAACTTACACATTCCTAAACGTTGGGCGCGGCGCCAGGCCCTGGTTAGGGGCGGGCGCCGCTGGCGGCTCACAACTCGCTGCAGTCCCACACAAAACCGCAGCGCTGGCAGCGCACCTTGCACGCCAGGCGGAAGGTTGGCGCGCCGCACAGAGGACACACTGTCGAAAGGGTGTAATTGGGGAGGGGCGGCTGCGGCGGTGGTTCTGGCGCTGGCCGCGCGCCGCTGTCGTCAGTTGGCTGCATCATAGCGCACACCGCCTTAACACAGAGCGGGTATCCGCCTGGATGCCCGCCCCGCCAGAGGCGACGACCGGATTCGAACCGGTGTATCAGGCTTTTGCAGAGCCTTGCCTTACCACTTGGCCACGTCGCCAGTGTGACACATTATAAACCGTTCGCTGACCGCTGGCAAGATCAGCGCGCCAGAAACGGCTGCGCCCCCGGGTCGGGGGCGCAGCAGAAAACGCGGTGTTCATCACGACCCCGGCAGAAAGTCGTTGGTGAACGCGCGCTGAATATCAATTGGCGCGCCGATCAACTGGCTCTCGACCAGAAAGTCGGTAAACCGCTGCCAAACCTCTGCCCGCTGTTCCCCCCAGCGCGGCGCATCCCCCTGATATTGATCCGCCAGCCACAGCGCGCTGGCGCGCACCAGCGCCGCATCGAGCTGTGGCTCAGCGGCGATCAGCAGCTCAGCCGCCGCCAGCGGGAAACGGATCGCGACTTCGTAGCCTCGGGCGGTGGCATGCATAAAAGCGCGCACCACCTCTGGATCGTTCTGGACATGCTCGGCCGACGTGATAATCAGCGGGGTGTAGTAGTCGGGGATGCAGTCGGCGTAGTCGCGCAGCATAATGACGTCCAGGTCAACGCCGCGAAATTCGGCCTCAATCCCCTCCCAGCCGTAGTAAATCCAGCCGAAATCCGCTTTGCCTTCTTTCAGCACCTCGATCATATCCACCACGCCCAGCTCAGCGTAGCGGCGTCCCCACTGCGCGCCGTCGCAGCTTATCAGCCGGGATAGAATCGCCTCGGCAACCGAACCGCCGCCGTAGTAAGTGAGGTCAGCCAAGTCTGCCGGGCGTGTCAGCGGGTTGCGCTCGGCTGCGCTGGCAAAGCCGGTGGTGTTGTGCTGAATGACGGCCGCAACCGCCACGATCTGCGCGCCCTCAGCCAAGGCAAACGAGGTGTACTCCTGATAGTTGATCCCGAACTCAACTGCGCCAGACTCCACAGCTTCGATGACTTTTAGGTCAAGCTCGCCGGGTTGAACAATGTCCACGTCTAAGTTGACATCGTCGTAGAAGCCGAGCGCTTGTGCGACGTAGAAACCGATGTGATTGGTGTTGGGTGTCCAGTCGAGCAGAACACGCACAGACCGGCGCTCAGGCAGGCGAACATCCGGCTTTTCGTCTGTTTGCGCAGAAGCGGGCGCGGCTGCTGCCGCCGCCAGCCACAGCGCAGCGATAAGAGACAACAAGAACCGATGCATGGTGTGCTCCTCTCTAGTCACACTGCTGACCAACGATGATGAGACAGCAAGCGCGAGCGGAGCGCGCAGCATGCGACAGCTGTTCGGTTGGTGTGCGTTAGCGCTGGGACAACACTGCAGGCAAAGCCGCTGCAGCGTGGGCAAAGCAGTGGGGAAAGGGACACCACGTTCACTCCTTACGCCAGCATTACCTGGTTCAAGTTCGAGGGTCGGTATCCGCTAGATACCCTCTCAGCCCGATGCTGTCGAGCTCCCCTGTACGCTGTGCTGTTGCTTAAAACATACGCAGTCTCCTCAAATCTGTCAACCCTCATGTCTAGGCGGTATCTCAGATCGGACAAGGCATTAAAACCACGCCGCGCCCCCTGGATCAGGTGTCGAACACCAGCGGCACAACCTGCAGGCTGCTGGCGTCGAAGCGGCGCGCGATCTGCGCCAGCGTGTCGCCCGTCTCCGGGTGCGCGTAATCCGGCGCGAGGTCGGCCAGCGGCACGGCCAGGTGCGCGCAGCGCAGGATGTCGGGGTCGGGGACATGCCAGGGCTTTGCGCCGTAATCCAGCGCCTGATCGCCCCACAGCGCGATGTCCAGGTCAATCGTGCGCGGCGCGTTCTTGTTGTGCGGGCTGCGCTGGCGGCCCAGCGCCTGCTCGATGCGCGCCAGCACGTCCTGCTTGAAGGCCGCTGGGTCAAGCGCCGTCGCCACCTTCACCGCCATGTTGTAGAAGTCGGGCTGATCGGCAAAGCCCTGCGGCGGCGTGCGGTAGACCGGCGAGCGCGCCAGCACGACGCAGCGCTGCGCCAGCAGGCGCAGCGCCGCCGGCAGGTTAACTTCTGGCGCGATGTTCGACCCCAGCGCCACGTAAGCGATAGTCAGCGGCTCAGGCGAAGTCATCGGGCGTGCGCTCGATCACCACACCGACGCTGTCGGAGAAGCGCAGCGCACCTGGCTTGTGCACGCGCACCTGCACGTAAGGCGCGCCGTGCTCAACCACAATGCGGGCGATCTCGCTGGCCAGCTTCTCCACCAGGAAGTACTGCGACGCCTCAACATGCTGGATGATGGCTTTTGTCACCGTGCGGTAGTTGAAAGCGTCGTCTGGGTTGTCGGTCTGTCCGGCCCGGCGCATGTCCGCCCCGATGCGTAGGCTGATCACCACATCCTGCCGGTCGCCGCGCTCGTGCGGGCTGAAGCCGATCACACAGCGCAGGCGCAGGTTGTCAATTTCAATCGTGTCCATTCGCTGTTTCTCATAAGAAGTTAAGGCGACTCAGGGTAAGGCTTTATGCTACCAGCATATCCTAAAATACGGCCTCTGCCACGCACCCCCCGCCTGCCCGCCGCCCTTGTCAAATGCGCCGCGGCGCAGCGTTAGGGTCGCGTGAAGTGGGGTTAAGAGTCAATTAGCAAAGCGGTAATCATATCACCTAGTGCTGTATAGTGAGAAGCGACACACACAGAAGCGTCTCACATCAAGAGAGAGCGAAAGACGATGAACGTGTACTACATGAACGAGTTTAACGAACGCGCCAACGGCCGCCACAACGGTCACCACAACGGCCACGACCACAGCCGCGAGGTAGAACTGGCTGAAACCGACGGCAGCATGGCGCTCAAGCTCCAGTCGCCTGAATTACTGGAGATGTTCGAGCTGAACCTGCCGCCGGTTGACCTGCCGCGCATTGAAGCAGCAACCTACGACATCCTGGAGGCTGTCGGCGAGGACCCGCAGCGCGAGGGGCTGCAGCGCACCCCCCAGCGCGTGGCCAAAGCCTACGACGAGCTGCTCAGCGGCTACCGTGTGGACCCGGCTAAGCTGATCAACGAGGCTGTGTTCAACGTCGAGTACGACGACATGGTCATCGTCCGCGACATCGAGTTCTACAGCCTGTGCGAGCACCACATGCTGCCGTTCATCGGGCGGGCGCACGTGGCCTACATCTCCAACGGCAAGGTGATCGGCCTGTCAAAGATTCCGCGCATCGTGGACATGTTCGCCCGCCGCCTGCAGGTGCAGGAACGCATGACGCACCAGATCGCCCATTTCCTGGACGAAGTGCTGCAGCCGCGCGGCGTGGCTGTCGTGTTGGACGGCGTGCACATGTGCGCCATGATGCGCGGCGTGAAGAAGTCGCAGTCGAGCATGACCACCAGCGCCATGCTGGGCGTGTTCCGCGACGACGAAAAGACGCGCACCGAGTTCATGAACCATATCAACCGGGGCGGTTCCAACTTCGTCTTTGGCGCATGATACACACACTAGATCATCACGGCGGCCCGCCAGCGCAGCGCTCGGCGGGCCGTTTTGATTCTTTACCCCGCTGCCGCGCTGTCCGCGCTATGCTGTGAGCAGCGCGCGTTCAACAGGAGAGGACACACCAACCGATGCCGGCCTCCCCACACCGCTTTCCCTGGGCCTGTCTGCTGCTGGTGCTGGCCGCCGCTGCCCTTGCGCGCGGGCTGGTGCTCGCCAGCGGCGCGGTGTCGTTCCACAGCGACGAAGCCATCGTCGGCCTGATGGCGCGCCACATCAACCAGGGCGCGCGCCCCGTCTTCTTCTACGGCCAGCCGTACATGGGCACGCTCGACTCATGGCTGGTGGCCCTCGGCTTCCGGCTGGCGGGCGAGTCGGTGCTGACGATCCGGCTGGCGCAGAGCGCGCTCTACCTGTTGACCACGGCCAGCGCGTTCGCCCTGGCCTGGCGGCTGACGCGCCGCCGCGCTGCTGCGCTGGTAACCGGTCTGGCGTTCGCGCTGCCGCCGCCGCTGCTGGCTGTCTACACGACCGCCTCGCTCGGCGGCTACGGCGAAGTGCTGCTGCTGGGCCATCTGGCGCTGCTGCTGGCGCTGCCGCCGCGCGCGCCGGAAAGCGTCCGGCGGCGGGCGCTGCGCTGCGCCCTGCTCGGTCTGTGCGCCGGGCTGGGCTGGTGGGTCAACGGGCTGATCATCGTCTACCTGCTGCCGGCGGCGGCAGTGACGCTGGCCGCGCTGGCGCGCCGGCGGCGCGGGGCGCTGCTGGCGCTGGCGCTGGCCGCCGCTGGATTCGCTGTCGGCAGCGCGCCCTGGTGGGCCTACGACTTCGCCCACGACCACGCCGCGCTGCGGCTCTACCTGGGCGCGGTGCAGTCCGCTGATTACGCCGGCCAGCCCGTGCCTGTCGCGGAGCGCCTGGCCGGCCTGGCCCTGTTCGGCGTCCCCGCCGCGACTGGCCTGCGCTTCCCCTGGGCGGCCGATTACTTCGCGCTGCCCTGGGGGCTGGCCGTCCTCGCTGCGCTGGCGCTGGGCTTCTACCGCCTGCTGCGCGCCCCGCTGATCGCCCCGTCCGGCCGGGCACTCGCCGCCGGCCTGCCGCTGGCGTTCGGCGCGGCGTTCCTCTTCTCCAGCTTCGGGGCCGACCCAACCGGGCGCTTCTTCCTGCCGCTGCTGCTGCCGCTGGCGCTGGGCCTGGGCGTCTTGGCGGCCGAGCTGGTGGATACCGGCGGCCTGGCGCGGCGCGCGCTGGCAGCGGGCCTGGTTCTGCTGGTCGGCGGCTATTGGGCAGCGGGCACGCTCAGCGCCGCGTCCAACCCGCCCGGCCTGACCACCCAGTTCACCGCCGAGTCGCACATCCCCAACGACCACGACGCCGCCCTGATCGCCTTTCTAGAGGCCAACGACCTGCGGCACGGCTACACCCACTACTGGGTCGCCTTCCGCCTGGCGTTCCTCAGCGGCGAGCGCTTGCAGTACAGCCCGGCGCTGCCTTACCGCGCCGACCTGCGCTACAACCCGCGCGATGACCGCTACCCGCCCTACACGGCGGCGGCGCGCCAGGCGCAGCGCACAGCCTACATCACCGCCGGGCCGCCTGCCCTGGACGCCGCGCTGACGGCTCACTTCGCTGGCCAGGGGGTGACTTACCAATGGGCGCGCATCGGCCCGTTCACCGTCTACTACGACTTCGACCCATCGCCCCCGCCCCCGCCCGAGGCTTGGCCACCCGCCGGTTAGGGCTGTTTCACACCGGATTCAAACGTTTTTAAGACTCCCTTTAAGGCTTCGTTCGTACAATCAACGATGAAAAACGCACAGCGCAGAGAAGGTAATTTATGCCTGCGGACTCGAAATATCGCTGGTTGCTGGTCGGCCTGCTGCTGGTCGTCACGTGGCTGGGCGCGAAGAGCCTTGACGCTGATGGCATCTGGTTTGACGAGTGGTGGTCGTTATACAACGCCGGGGCCACTTTGTTCCCCGGCACGCCGCTGTCCCCCGCCGAAATCTGGAATCGGGTGGCCGCCGAGGACCCTTGGCAGACTCCCGGTTACCCGCTGGCGCTGTCGGCTTGGGGCAACCTGACCGGCTGGACGGAGTACACTGGGCGCGCGTTTTCGCTGCTCACCGGCCTTCTAGCCGTGGCGGTTGTATACCGGCTGGGCTGTGACCTAGGCAGCCGCAGGGTGGGGCTGATGTCGGCGGCGGCCCTGGGCCTGAGCGCGTGGTTTGTCTTCTTCCTGCACGAGATGCGCGTCTACACGCAGCACGCGCTGCTGGCGGCGCTTGTGCTGCTGCTCTACGTCCGCATTATGCGGACGCCGGCGTGCCCTCACCCGCTGCTGTATCTGGCGCTGGCAGCCGCAGTCGCGGCCTTCCTGTACACCCACTACTTCGCCGTCACGTTCACCGGGGCGGTTCTGGGCTGGCACGTGCTGGCCGGGCTGCGGCGCGGACAGCGCGACCGCCGCTGGTGGCTGGTGATCGCCAGCTTTGCGCTGGGCGGCGCGCTGCTGCTGCCCTGGGTGATCAACGCGCTGGAAGTCGTTGGCGACGCGCGCGCATCCCAACGCCACCCCCACACCCTGGGCACGCTGCTGAGCATGATCCCTAGAGGGTTGTACATATTCAGCAGCGCAACCCTGGGTCTGTTCGGCCTGCTGGCGCTGCTGAGCCTGCGCAGCCGCGCCGCGCGCAGCCTGTGGCTGCTGTACGCTGCTGTGATGGCGCTCAACTTGGTCGTCTGCGCTGCATTGAGCATCGGCGAGCCGCGCTATATGTTCGGGACTGTTCCGCTGCTTGCCCTCATCGCCGGTTTTGGCGCTGCCAATCTGGGCCAGCGCGGCGTGCCGGCGGCGGCCATCGCCGCCGTTTGGGCAGTGGCCGGGCTGGCGGCCGAAGGCAGTTTTGACTTCCGCCGGTCTGTGCAGAACACGCCGCCCCAGCCCCTGCGCGAGATGGCGGCTGTGCTGGCCCCGCACCTGCAGGACAACGATGTCACGATCAACCTGCTTGGCAGTGGGCTGTACGCGGGGCTTCAGCTTCACCCATTCGATTTCTATTTCCGCGCGCTGCCGGGGCGCAAAGAGATCGTCGAGATCGAGACGCTGTTCACTGCCGACCGCTACGCCGAGCGCCTGCGCGAAGCCGTCGGCGGCGCGGCGCGCGTGTGGATCACCTACGCGCCGCGCTTCCCGCTAGAAGAATGGTCGCTGGTGCAGTACCTGTTGGGCCAGTGGAACCTGTACCAGTGCATACAGCTTGCCGACACAGACGACATGCGCGTGCAGGGCTTCGGGCGCGTTGACCGCGCCGCGCCCGCGCTGCGCTTCGAGCCAGGCGTGCGCGTGCAGGCGCTGGCCGCGCCGGCTGTTGTATCCGGCAGCCTCGACATCTGGCTGGGACTTACAGTCCCGCCCAGCGTCCCGCCCGACACTTACTCGGTCGGCGTATACCTGCTGGATGCGTCCGGCGCGCTTGTCGCACAGTCCGACTTCGGGCTGCCGCCTGCCGGGACAGCCTGCCGCCTGCGCAGCATCCCGCTGGAGCGCGTGCCCCCTGGCCGCTATGACATCCGAGCAGCGCTCTACGACTGGCGCACTGGTGAGCGCATCAGCGGCGTTGGGCTGGACGGCGAAAGCGGCGCGCTGCTGCGGCTGGGAGCGCTCGACCGCTGACGACCTGGGCCGTCAATAAAAGCGCCGCCCGTCCACGCAGCAGGCAGACAGGCGGCGCAGGAAATGCGCTTAGCGCTGGCGGCGCGTCAGGCGATGGTCACGTCCTCGCACAGGTACACGTCCTGAATGGCGTTGAGCAGGGCCACGCCGTCGGCCATCGGGCGCTGGAACGCCTTGCGCCCGCTGATCAGGCCCATGCCGCCGGCGCGCTTGTTGATGACAGCCGTCGCCACTGCCTCGGCCAGGTCGCCCGCCCCGCTGCTGGCCCCGCCGGAGTTGATCAGGCCGATGCGGCCCATGTAGGCGTTGGCCACCTGGTAGCGGGTGAGGTCAATCGGGTGGTCGCTGGTGAGCTGCGTGTAGATGCGCTCGTCCAGCTTGCCATACGACGACCCGCCGGTGTTGAGCGCCTTGAAGCCGCCGTTGCTCACCGGCAGCTTCTGCTTGATGATGTCAGCCTGGATCGTCACGCCCAGGTGGTTGGCCTGACCGGTGAGGTCTGCCGATGTCTCGTGGTTGACGCCGTTGACCTTGAAGCCGGGGTTGCGCAGGTAGCACCACAGCACGGTCGCCATGCCCAGCTCATGGGCGTAGGCGAACGCCTCGGCCACCTCGACGAGCTGGCGCGTGCTCTCCGGCGCGCCGAAGTAGACGGTCGCGCCCACAGCCACCGCGCCCATGTTCCAGGCTTCTTTCACCGTGCCGAACATCACCTGGTCGTACTTGTTGGGGTACGTCAGCAGCTCGTTGTGGTTGATCTTCACCAAGAAGGGAATCTTGTGGGCGTACTTGCGGGCCACCGCGCCCAACACGCCGAAGGTGGAGGCGACGGCGTTGCAGCCGCCCTCGATCGCCAGCTCGACGATGCCGGCTGGGTCGAAGTAGCGCGGGTTCTTGGCGAACGACGCGCCGGCCGAGTGCTCGATGCCCTGGTCTACCGGCAGGATGGACAGATAGCCCGTGCCCGCCAGGCGGCCGTGGCTGAACATCTCCTGCAGGCTGCGCAGCACGCGCGGGCTGCGGTCGCTCTGCGCGAAGACCGTGTCCACGTAGTCCGGCCCCGGCAGGTACAGGCTCTCCTTCGGAATGGTGGTGCTGGTGTGGTTCAGCAGCGAGTCGGCGTCGCTGCCCAGCAGCTCGGCGATCTTATCAATTGTCAGGGTGGATGTTGCAGGGACAGCAAGGGCCATAATACTGTGCGGCGCTGGCGGGCGCGCTGCGATCTGCGGCGGGACCAGCGCCTTCCTCCTTTCGCCTCAAACAAGCGGTCAGATCGTTAAGTGTGAATTTGTGCCTCACCAGACAGAAGCTCAGCGGGCGCTGCGCCCGGTTCACATCAGTGATGACGGCCCAATTATACCGGAAAATCCACGCTTGACGAACGGTTTTGCTGCTACAATGCGAATCAAACAACGCTGTAATCTGGGTTAATTCGCCTATGACGCTTAGCTGCGCCAGCGTCCGCAGCCGCCTGCGCCGGCTGTGGATGCGCCTCACCGAGCCATCGCCCGCCCTTGCCGACCCCGTCGCTCGGCGCGACGCGCGCCTGCTGACCGCCGTGCTGCTGGCCTTCGCCGCGCTCTACTGGCCCACTTCGCTGGCGCGCATCGCCCTGCAAACGCTCACGCCGCCGTACGTCGGCGCAGTGCTGGCCAGCACCGTCTTGCTGTTTGGCTTGTACCGGCTCAGCCGCACGCCGCGCTTCCGCCTGGCTGTCTGGGCGATTGACGTGTATATGACGGCTGTCGTGGTCGCCGTCTTCATCAGCGACCCGGCGCTGGCGCTGGACAACCTGGCCCCGCTGTACCTCATGCTGGCGGTCATTCTCACCGGCTTGATGCTGTCGGTGCGCGCTGCTGTGCTGGTGGCCGCCGCGGCGCTGGCGCTGACAGTCCTGGTAGTGCTGGTCAGCGCGCCGCCAAACCATGAAGCAGCGGCGCACAGCACCGTTCAGCTCAGCGTGATCATCGCCGGTCTGAGCGTGACGCTGGCGGTAGTCCAGCAGCACAACCGCCGCACCATCGCGCGCCACACCCAGGCTTTGGCCGAAAGCGAGGCCAGCCAGCGGGCGCTGTTCGAGGCGCTGTCCGACCCGGTGATAGTGCACCACCAGGGTGTGATCGTCCAGGTCAACCCGGCGTTCGAAGAGACCTTCGGCTACACGGCCGACGAGGTGATCGGGCAGCAGGGGGTGCTGTACGTCGCCCCGGAAAGCCGCGCGCTGATCGCTGAGAAAGCGCAGTCGCAGGGTGTCGAGCGCTACGAAGCTTTAGCCCTGCACCGCGATGGGACAGCGCTGCCCGTTGAAATCACCAGCCGCCCCTATACACACAACGGCCAGCAGATGCGCGTGAGCGTTGTGCGCGACATCCGCGCCCGCAAGGCGGCTGAGCAGGCGCTGATCGAGGAGCGCAACCTGCTGCAAACGGTGATCAACGCCATTCCCGACCAGGTCTACGCCAAGGACACCGAGAGCCGTTTTATCCTGGTCAACCAGGCGCTGCTCCAGCGTTTCAACATGCAGAGCCCCGACGAGGTGCTCGGCAAGACCGACTTTGACCTGTTCAGCCCGGAGGTAGCCCAGCGCTTCTACGACGGCGAACAGGCGCTGATGGCCTCCTGCCAGCCGATCACCGCTACCTACGACTCGCTCGAGACGCGGCCTGACCTGACGCCGTTGTGGATGCAGGTCAAGAAGGTGCCGCTGCGCGACAGCGCAGGCCGCGTGATCGGCGTGCTGGGCGTCAACCGCGACATCACCGAACGCCGCCAGGCTGAAGAGCGGCGGCTGGCGCTGGCGCTCGAACGCCAGCAGGGGGACATTCTGCGCCGCTTCATCGCCGGCCTGTCGCACGATTTGAACACGCCGCTGGCCGCGCTCAAGACCGGCCTGTACCTGCTGCGCCACAAGCTGGACGACCCGGCCCAGCGCCAGCGCCGCCTGGACAGCTTCGAGGAGCAGGTGAACCGGCTGGCCGCGCTGGTGGCCGACCTGCTCGACCTCGACCGTCTGGAGCGCGAGACCGAGCCAATAGACCGCGCGCCGATGCCGCTGGAGGCGCTGCTGGCGCCGGTGATCGCCGAAGCTGAAACGCTGACAGCGCATCGCGGCCAATCGTTCACAGCGGCGGTCGAGCCAGGCCTGCCGTCGCTGGTGGTCAACGCGGAGCTGCTGCGGCAGGCGCTGCGCAACCTAGTGGTTAATGCCGCCCTCTACACGCCGCAGGCTGGCGCGATTGCGCTTGAAGCGCGCCGTGTCAATGCGCACATTGACATCGCCGTGCGCGACACCGGCGTCGGCATCGAGCTAGACGACCAAGCGCGCATCTTTGAAGGTTTCTACCGGGGCGACAAAGCGCGCAGCGCGCGCACCGGGGGGGCCGGCCTAGGGCTGACCATCGCCCGGCGCATAGCGCTGGCGCACGGCGGCGACATCACCGTGACCAGCGCGCCAGGTGTGGGCAGCACGTTCACGCTGCGCCTGCCGCTCGAACCCGAACCGGCCTAACGCGCCCTACAGCAGCGCCACCGCCTCGATCTCTACCAAGGCGCCCAGCGGCAGCCGCGCCGCCTGCACAGTGGAGCGCGCCGGCGGCTCTGTGACGAAGAAGCTCTCGTAGACGGCGTTCATAGCGGCGAAATCGTCCATGTTGGCCAAAAACACCGTCGTCTTGACGACGCGGCCCAGGCTGGAGCCGGCCGCCTCGACGATGGCGCGCACGTTCTCCAGCGCCTGGCGCGTCTGCGCCTCAATGCCCTCTGGCAGGCTGCTGCTGCCAGGCACCAGGCCCACCTGCCCGGCGGTGAACACAAACCCGCCAGCGACAGCGCCCTGCGAATACGGGCCGAGCGCTGGCGGCGCGCTGGCGGTGCTGATTACCCTGCGGTCAGTCATCGCTTAACCTTTCTGCTCGCTGTCTTTGCGCCGGCGATTCTACCGCGCCGCTGCCGCGCTGTGCCATTGCCGCTGCGCGCCATCATCCCGCGGCCTGCCGGTTGAGACCATTGGACTATTTGAAGCCGCCTGCTTTGCGCGTATACTGTTTTGTGAAGCCTCTTGTAAGAGGGCGTATATGCTTCAACAGCAGACGGATACCCTCACGCCCAGGGTGCTCGTAGACGGCTATGAGCGCGCCTTTACGCGCGTTTACGGCCGGCCGCCCAGCATCCAGCACGTGGGCGGTCAGTGGTATTACGTCAACGGCGAGACCGTCCACCGCTTGGCGCTGATCGCAGAAATCGGCCGCCTGCGCGAGCAGGCCCAGCGCGCCCCGCGCTACCAGCCAGAGGATCGCAGCATCGTCCAGCGCCTCATTGCCCGCCTGCGCGGGCTGTAAGCCCGCTCTGCCAACCGCGCGTCTGTGTGCCGCCAGTTCTTGCGGGCGGTTTTGCGTTTCCCCGCGCCGCCCGCGGGGTATAATGATTGTTCATGCATCCAAGCAGCAGAAGTGCGCCGTGAGACTCCGTTAATCAAAAGAGAAAACTGAGTGGACAGAATACAGGCAGCGCTGTTTCCCTCACCGGACATTATTGACCATTTTGATCCTGATGCGCAGATAATCGTGCACACTGGCGATACCTATGACTTTGTGCGAACCCTTCCGACTGGCTTTGTAAATCTGATCGTGACTTCGCCGCCATACAATCTGGGCAAGGAATATGAGACTCGTCAGGAGCTGCGCCACTATTTGCGAACGCAGGAAAGAGTCATTGACGAGCTTGTCCGTGTGCTGAGTCTGTCGGGCAGCATCTGCTGGCAGGTAGGGAACTATGTTCAGGACGGAGAGGTTTTTCCGTTGGACATCTACTATTACGACATTTTCAAAGATCGGGGACTAAAACTGCGCAATCGCATTATCTGGCATTTCGGCCATGGGCTGCACGCCTCAAAACGCTTTTCAGGCCGTTATGAAACGCTCTTGTGGTTCACCAAGAGTGACGATTACCGTTTCAACCTTGACCCAGTACGGGTTCCATCGAAGTATCCTGGTAAGCGTCACTATAAAGGCCCGCAAAAAGGCAAACCATCGGGCAATCCATTGGGCAAGAATCCGTCGGATGTATGGGAGTTCGTGGCCCAGGAATGGGACAAAGAACTCTGGGATATACCTAATGTCAAAGCCAACCATCCTGAGAAGCTGGATCACCCCTGCCAGTACCCAGTTGAGCTTGTTGAGCGGTGTGTGTTAGCTTTCACACAAGAAAAAGACTGGGTTCTTGATCCGTACAGCGGCACTGGCACGTCGCTTATTGCGGGACTGCGCCATTACCGCCGTGTTATAGGCTGCGATTGGGAGCCAGAATACACGCGCCTGACGCGCGAACGTATTGCGGCTTTTTACGCCGGCGCGCTCCGAATCCGCCCTATGGGCAGGCCTGTCTACACACCCTCTGGCAGAGAGAGGGTATCCCAGCTTCCTGACGAATGGCAGGAAGATGCCAAATGAGGTTGGTCGGCGTGTATTCCTTCAACGGAGGAGAAGCGGCTGTACGACAGCGCTATCCCGCTCTGCTGGCTGAGGTTGAAGAAATTATCAGCGCTGTTGCCAGCTCTCAGCATAGGACGAAAAGCAGCAGCGAGAGGACCATGCTGGGGCGTCAGCTTTACAGTCCCCGCGCGTTGAATGCCGCGTTCAAGGCTCAGTTTCTTCAGAAGGGGTGGCAAACAGGCGTCCGTATAGCGTGCGAGTATCCTACGGAATACTACGTGAACGGCTACACGCCGACACATTCGGCTCAGGGCGCGTTTCGAGAACTCGACTTTGTGAAGGAAAAGCTGGGCGTTGAAGTGCAGTTTGGTAAGTATGCCTTTATGGTTTACAACGTGTGTGCCAAGATGACAATTTTCGCCAACCAGAAAATCATAGACGTTGGGATCGAGATTGTGCCGGTCAAAGAATTTGCTGATCAGATGTCAACCGGCGTGTCGTATTTTGAGCAGTTCGTGTGGGATCTGCAACAACGTGGTGTTTCGAACATTGACATTCCTGTGCTTATCTTTGGTATCAAATGAGGCGGGTGCTGTGTCACCAGGCAAGACAGTGTGACACCAGTTGATGCCATGTGCTTGTTGTATTCTGGGGTTTTCCTGAGGCGAAAGGCGGCAGAACAGCGATGAAGAAACTGGCAGGCACTTGGTACAGTCAGCATGGCTCGAAAATCGAGCTGCGCGTGCTCAACGACGGCGTGCTGGAAGGCACTTACGAGCCGGCGCTGGGCGGGGCGATGGGCGCCTATCGGGTGGTCGGCCAGGCTGACCCCGACAACTACGCCGGCAGCCGCAGCTTCGGCCTGGTCGTCTGCTGGAACAACGCTTACCAGAACCAGCACTCCACCACCGTCTGGTGCGGCCAGTACCTAGTCGAAGACGGCGAGGAGCGCCTGGTCACCACCTGGCTGCTCACGCGCGAGACGCGCCCCGCCGACCAATGGGCCGCCACGCTGGTGGGCAGCGACGTGTTCCAGCGCACGCTGCCCGCTGCCAAAACCGCCGCCCCGCCGCCGCACCCTGTCTCGTGACGCGCCGGCGACAACCTAAAAAATCAAATCACCGTTAGATTAATACACAGTGTCTGAAAATGTCAGCGGGTTTTCATAACCCGCTGGCTATGTTTTTTGTGCAATCCTGCCCTACACTGTGAACACCGTCACATAAGCCACATCGCTGCACTGCGTTCCACCACACGGCTGCGCGGCGTATCACACGGCTGCCGGCTGCTGCCTGCTTGCCGGCTGCCGGTCCAAACGGTTTGAACACTGGCAGGCGCGAAAGGAACGGGAGGATGACTTTACGAACGACTGAGGCAGTGGACATCAGGGGCGAGATAACCCCGCTGGCAGCAGAGGTGCTCACACCGGAGGCTCAGGTATTCGTAGCCACGCTTGCCCGCGCTTTCCGCGACCGGCGCGACGCGCTGCTGCGCAAGCGCGCCCAGCGCCAGGCAGAGATTGACGCCGGCGTGCTGCCCGATTTCCTGCCCCACACCCGCGATATCCGCGAAAGCGACTGGCGCGTGGCGTCTATCCCGCCAGACCTGACCGACCGCCGCACCGAGATCACCGGCCCCACCGACCGCAAGATGGTCATCAACGCCCTTAACAGCGGCGCGCGCGTCTTCATGGCCGACTTTGAGGACGCCAACTCGCCCACCTGGTCGAATATGATCGAGGGCCAGATCAACCTGCGCGACGCGGTGCGCCGCACGATTGCCTACACCAGCCCGGAGGGCAAGCACTACCGGCTTAACGACAAAGTCGCCACGCTGATGGTGCGCCCGCGCGGCTGGCATCTGGATGAAAAGCATTTCTGGGTGGACGGCCGGCCCGTGCCCGGCGGCTTGTTCGATTTTGGCCTGTTCTTCTTCCACAATGCCCGCGAGCTGATCGCGCGCGGCAGCGGCCCCTACTTCTACCTGCCCAAGCTGGAGAGCCACGAGGAGGCCCGCCTGTGGAACGACGTGTTCGTGCTGGCGCAGAACGCGCTGGATATCCCGCGCGGCACGATCCGCGCTACTGTGCTCATCGAAACCATCCTGGC
>Ga0308414_1000360_pt1 | contig 29136 bp, 24 predicted proteins | sample HotsprSampleOS50_FD_205667 | JGI IMG/M metagenome (GOLD analysis project Ga0308414, IMG submission 205667) | Hot spring phototrophic mat microbial communities from Octopus Spring, Yellowstone National Park, Wyoming, United States - 20090730_OS50 ...
TTTGTTGGCGTTGGCTGGACATGCTTCAATCTCTCCTGGTTTCATGTCCACCACTTTATCTCATTTTGCCCCCACTTCCGAATGCACCCTAAGCGCAGCGGCAGTGTTCTACGAGCTAAAAAGGCTATATAATGTCTGTTCAACCCGATACAAAATCCTCGTCGATCGCTGTGCAGCAGCCGCATTCTGGTCGGCGCGCAAGTAGGCAAATTTCACTGCTCAAGAGGTTGCAACAGAAGAAACACAGGGGCATGGCAATGCAGTATGAGCGTCTGGTGCAGTGGGCCGCTGAAGTGTGGAGTCAGCGTTGGCCCGAACGCGAATATGTCGCTATCTGGGCCTCGGCAGAGTGCAGCAACATGGTCGCTTATCACCATGTGAAGCCCGGTCGCAAACTGCGTGGAAAAGCACGATACGAAGGACGCGAGCGTATAGAATGCCCCGTGATAGTTCCAATCAGCGATTACGGCGCGCGCGGGCGTTCTACGGTGCTGATGTCCACAGCCGGCGCGCACATCTTTCGTTTCACAACCGAAGATGGTGATGCGTTTGAGGTCATCTACGCAAGCTCATACTTCGACGACGATGTGCAAGACTTAACGGCCATAGCACTGCTGCCGGCTGATCGGCTTGAAACGTGGGCGGCCTTTGAATTCGCTTGTGCCCGCGCTGTGCGACCTCGTATTCGGCGTCGCCGTGATGTCTACATTATCGGCGGAACCGACTCATTCTTCGACCCTAACATTGACTGGGACGATGTTATCCTACCCGAGGACCTCAAGAACGACCTTCTGGAGGATATGGAAGCTTTCTTTGCCAAAGGTGTCCACATTTACCGGCAGCTAAAACTGGCGCCGTTCCGCAAATTGCTGCTGGCCGGTGTGCCTGGGACAGGCAAGACTATGCTGTGCGCGGCTATGGCCAAGCTGGCAATTGCGCAGGGGCGCATTGTTGTCTACGTATCCGGTTCGGATCGCGATGGGGCGTCGTTCGAAAAGATCCAGCGCGCCCTGCAGGCGGTGGCTGCGGCGCGCTATCCGGTTCTGCTTATCGTGGAAGAGCTGGACGCTTATCTGCACGATGACGACAAAGCCCGTGTGCTCAATGTGCTGGATGGCGTAGAGTCGCCAAATAACCCTCAGGGTGCGCTGCTGCTGGCAACCACAAACTACCCGGAGGTGATTGACGAACGCATTGCAAAACGACCTGGTCGGCTTGACCGTATCTTTGTCATTCCTACGATCCAGGATGGTGCCCAAGCAGAGGCCATGCTGCGCCACTACATGGCGGATCAGTGGAAGGAAGAGCACACTGCGGTTGTGGCGCAGTTGATCGGACAGCCGGGGGCGTTCGTGCGCGAGTCAGCGCTTCACGCGCGCATGCTGGCTGCTCATGCGCACAGCACAGAGGTTACGCTGGACTTGCTGCGGGAGTCTGTGGACAGCCTGCTGCGTCAGATTCGCGCCAACGGTGATTTCCTAATGAATCGGCGCCCGATTGGTCTGACAAACAGCAACACGTCTCTGCTGTCGCGGGTGCAGCGCAGCCCCCGGCGCTAAATTCGATAACACTCCTTCTTTAATCAATCGCAGCGGCGCACTGTAAGCCCGTTATACCGCCCACGGCGTTAGAAATCACCAACTTCAGCCAGACGGTTAGAGGTGTCTAACCGTCACAAGGTCAAAGCCTGGCGTATTATTGTTAATAACTGCGATTACTTGACAAACCGTCCTTTGCGGGCGAGAAAGGTGCGCCGTGATTCGTCTGTGGAAGGTGTGGTTGGCTGTGCTTGCGCTGAGCGCGCTGCTAGCATTCAGCCTGACAGCAGCGACAGCGCAGGCGTCGTGTGGCACTCATGTCGTGCGATCTGGCGAGAACCTGTTTCGCATCGGCCTGCGCTATGGGATTGACTATCGTGTTCTGGCATCGTTTAACGGCATCTATAACCCAGCGCGCATCTATGCCGGGCAGGTGCTGCAAATACCTTGTCAGGGCGCTGCAGTATTTCCACCATCTGCCGTAGTGCCGGCTGTTATCAACACACAGGTTGTGATTCCAGCGGCAGCGCTCCAGCCGCAGTACCCGCTGCTGCATCAAGCTCCAGCAGCTCCCTATCACTCGCCGGCCTATACGCCGATCTGGGGTGCACAGCAGGCCGCCAGTTTTGTTGACTGCACGGGCTTTCGCGCAACATCGCCAGTGGATGGCTTCCCATTGGGGTCGGTGACGTTCTATTGGGATCCGCCCCGATCTGCGGCGCTGGTGGCACGTTATCAGGTGCGCGTCCTCAACGAGCGTGGGCAAACTGTGCTGTCTCGTGAGGTTCTCAGCCCATCCCTTAATCTCACAGCTGATGTCAGCGTGGGCGCCATCGGGCCTGGCAACCGTTTTTCGTGGTACGTCGTCGCAGTGACGGCTGACAATCGGGTCTGTCAGTCGCAGGTGGTTTCGATTCCGCGCGAGTGGTCGCCATTGGGCTGAACGCCACACGCTCAACTACTGCCATCGGCCGGGCGCAGAATGAGGTAGTTGAAACCATTCATTCTGACAGTTTCAGTGTGACGATAGGCGCGGCCAATGGCCTGCAGCACCCGTTCCGGGTAGAACTGCGCGCGCAGGATTACCAACCCAAATTCTTGGCGCTCGATCATCTCGATAAGCGCGCTGCCGTCATACAGACCTTTTTTGTCAAGATTGAGCAGTTGGGTTGGATTGGTGACGACTTCTCGCCCCGCCTGCAGGACAAAGCCGGCCTCTTCGCTGAGTACCGGCTTTTCTGATTGGGCTATCATCTCAACGATACGCCAGCCTGCTTCGGCATCAGCTGCAGTGACGAAGTGCCCGATGTCGGCGTACCCGCTTGGATACTGGCCGTCGGCGGTACGCGCTGAGTCGTAGAATCCGTTTTGAGCGTTTGGCTGAATCTGGAGGAACTGCGCCACTTGGCTGAAACCAGGCTCCTGTGTGGGCAGGTGCAGCACGGCGCGACCGTAGCCGATATACAGCAGCGGGATTATCAGCAGGCCGGCAGCGCGCAGCAGCGCGGAATGGGGCTTCAGCGGTTCAACTAGGCGGCGGCTGAGATAGTTCTCAGGAAAATGCCAGCCGCCGCTGAGCGTGCGGGCGGCAAACACACCGCTGAGAATACAGGCAGCGGCGATGGCGGTGGCGAAATAGCTGTCGCCGCCGCCCCAAGTGCCTGACGCAGAACCGTTTATCAGCACGGCCAGAACGAACCATACACTGTAGAGCGAGAGCCGATCGAAGTACAGCTCGTGAAGCGTCAGGAGAACAGCCGCCGCGATCAGAAACCCGTGCAAGCCTATCCACTGGCGAAAAAGGCCAATGGTCTGGAGAATATGCAGCTCGTTGACGTTGGCGAGAATGGCCTGCCGCCACCACTCGCCGTCAGTGGCAGCGTTCATCCAGACGAAGATCGCTGCACCGATGGCGCCTGCTAATGCCGTCCAGAGAACTGCGCGCAGCGGCCCGCGCAAGAAGAGAAACACAGCTGCCGCTGCTAGCGTCACGGCCGCAAGTTGTTTGGTGTAACCGGCAGCAATAATCAGCAGCAGGCCGGCGAGAAGCGCCGCTCGGCGTTGGCGTGGGGACACAATGTCCAGCGCCCGCGCCAGCACGACGACGGCCAGCGTCTCAAACATCACCATGGTCGCGTGCTGGCGAAACAGCGGCCCAATGTGATAAACAGTGTTCGAGGCAAGGTAAGCTAGGCCAGATAAAACTGCCGTGACCAGATAAGCGCGCCTGTTCGCGTGAGCTAAGCCCTCACGGTAGACCGCGAAGCCAATGGCCGCTGCTGTCACTAATGTGGCCAGAAAACCCAGCAGTCTGCCGTACCAGTAGGCGGGGCCGAAGAGCGAAACCAGCGGAGCGGCCAGCACATGAAACAGGGGAGGGTAGTTGCTTGAGTAAAATGGAAACACCTCCGTGTTCATGTAAGGCCAGCGTCCCCGGCTGAACAGGATGGTGTCAACCAGTTCAAAGCCCTCGCCCTGATCGTAATCAAACGGGAATAACAGCAGGTTGGCGGCGTAGGCCAGGTAAACGATCAGGTAGAATGCGAGGATTGCCAGCGCTGCCGCCAGCAGCAGGCGATGAAGCAGAGAGAAGAACGCAGCGCGATTATGCATGATCAGGCTGGCGCGTCTCCTAGAGGCAGCAGTGTGAGACCAACCAGGGCGAGCAGCGCGAAAAACGTCAGGGCAGTTTGCTGTGCCGGCCCGATGCCGCCTTCGCGACCAGCATCGAGAATATCAATGCCGATGATGCCGATGAAAGCAGCCACACCGCCTACAAGCAGCAGCCAACCGAGCTGGCGTTTGGTAAGGGGCTTATTGAGCATAAAAGCCAGTATACCATGTACGGCAGGGCAGGGCAGTTGAAACTCATGCAGGCTTGGTGCGTATTAGTTAACATAGAGGACAACACGATCAGGATAGAGTTATGAGCAACGAGGTTACCGAGCAAACAACAAGCGATGACGAACGTGTTACGCGGCTGTCGGCGCACCCGGAAGGGTCGGACGCTGACGCTGTAGTGCAGGAATACGAAGCGCGTTACAGAGGGCCGCGCAAACCTCGACCAAAGCCTCAGGAGTGGCCGCGCAGTTACAGCACCCTTCGTGTATCGGACAATGAGCGCCTGTGGGCCAGCGCTGCTCATGCCAGCGCGTGGGTGACATTCGCGGCTGCCCTGCTCACCGCTGGAGCCGCCATTCCTGTCACGATTTTCGTGCCCCTAGCTATCTATTTCATGTTTCGCAAACAATCCGACTACGTGGCTTTCCACGCGCTTCAAGCTTTCGTGCTGCAGCTAGTTGGCACGGTGGGCGCTTTAGCTCTGTTGACAGTGGGGGGCGCGCTGTGGGTAATCGGTCTGTTGGTCGCTTTGCTGCTTGTGGTTCTCCTGGTCGGTTTTGTGCTCGTCCCTGTATGGGGTATTGTTGGTATTGCGCTGGTGGTTGTTGTTTTCCTAATGCCGTTCGGCATGGTGATGTTTGGCACGATAGGCGCTGTGCAAACGCATAACGGACGCGATTACCGCTATCCATACATCGCCCAATGGGTTGACCGTCAGCTTGCGGGCGGTTTTCTCGACACGATCTGATCGGGCTAACTGCTGCTGTCGGGCTGGCTGCGTGTCCTGATTGGGTGAAGCAGGCGTGGCGCGATATTTCCTTCTCATCGTGGACATGCTATCCTTTCCCGCTGTCAGCACAGTTGGCAGCCGACATTTCCACACGCGGGAGCAGCAGCGCCATGATGAAGTCACACACATGCGGCGAATTGCGGATAGAGCACGCTGGACAGCGAGTTACTCTGGCTGGTTGGGTCAACCGACGGCGTGACCAGGGCGGCGTCGTCTTTATTGACCTGCGCGATCGCTGGGGCATTGTGCAGGTCGTGGTTGACCAAGAAAGCGCGCCAGAGGCGCATCGGAATGCGTCTGATTACGCGCGCAACGAGTTCGTCATTCAAGTGCACGGCGTTGTTCGTGTGCGGCCGGAAGGCACGGCAAACCCTGATCTGCCGACCGGTGATATCGAAGTGGCTGCTGATCAGATTGTCCTGTTGAATCCATCGAAAAACCCGCCATTCTATATCAACAAGGACGACACGGTTGACGAGGTCGTCCGGATGAAGTATCGCTATCTTGATCTGCGCCGGCCTGCCATGCAGCGCAATCTTGTCCTGCGGCATCGCGCGGTTAAGTTCGTCCGCGACTACTTGGATGCGCGTGGATTTGTCGAAATCGAGACGCCGATTCTGTTCAAGACCACACCCGAAGGCGCGCGCGATTTTCTGGTTCCCAGCCGGCTGCAGCCGGGTAAATTCTACGCGCTGCCGCAAAGCCCGCAGCAGCTCAAGCAGTTGCTGATGGTGGCGGGTTATGAGCGCTATTTTCAAGTCGCGCGCTGCTTTCGCGATGAAGACCTGCGCGGCCAGCGCCAGCCGGAATTCACGCAGCTCGATCTGGAAATGAGTTTTGTCGAGCGTGAAGATGTCATGGCACTTAACGAAGCGATGATGCTGGCTCTGGTCAAGGCAGTTGCGCCGGACAAAACGATCTTGGCGGAACCATTCCCGCGGCTGCTGTACAAAGATGCTCTCGAATGCTATGGAACGGATAAACCAGATTTGCGGTTCGACCTGCGCGCGGTGGATATCAGCGATATCGCTGGCAAGAGCGGTTTTGCTGTCTTTGTGACCAATGTGGAAGCAGGCAAGCCGGTTAAAGCGATGCGCGTGCCCGGCTACGCTGGCCAGCTCAGCGGCACTGCGCTGCGCAAGGTGACAGCCGATCTGGAGGCCATGGCGCGGGCTGAGGGCGCAAAAGGCCTGGCGTGGATGGCGCTGCCCACAGACGAAGCTGATGAGATCAAGGGGCCGGTAAGCAAGTTCTTCACGGTGGAGCAGAAGCTGGCGCTGTTTGAACGCCTGGATGCTCAGCCAGGCGACCTGATCTTGTTTCTGTCAGACACACGCGAGGTTGTATACGCTGTCACCGATGCGCTGCGCCAGCATCTTAGCCGAGAGCTGGGTCTGACTGATCCCAACATGCTGGCGTTCTGCTGGGTCATTGATTTCCCGATGTTCTTGTGGGACGAGGAAAACCAGCGGTGGGACCCTTCGCAGCATATGTTTACCATGCCAATGCCAGAAGACATTCCACTGCTGGACACTGATCCGGGTGCGGCCCGCGGCTCGCAGTATGACATGGTCTGTAATGGGTTTGAGATAGCAGGGGGCAGTATACGTATCCACGATCGCAGCCTGCAGGAGAAGATATTCCCGCTGATTGGCCAGACTATGGAACATGCCGCAGCGCAGTTTGGGCACATTCTGGAGGCATTCGAATACGGTGTGCCGCCGCACGGCGGGATTGCGTGGGGCATTGACCGTGTGGTTGCCCTGCTCGCTGGCGAGCCGAATATCCGTGAGGTTATTGCTTTTCCCAAGTCTCAGACCGGCTCAGATGTTATGGCACAGGCGCCGTCTGCGCCAGAGCCTGGCCAATTGGAAGAACTGCATATCCGGGTGGTGCTGCCGGAGAAAGAAGCGCCAAAAGCCTGAGCGCATCGGTATGAGCAGAATGCGCCGCACACCAGGAGCTAACAGCGCCCCTGGTGTGCTTTAACTGCTAAAGCTCAGCTTTCTGGCTTAAACACACGGCTGTGCAGAAGGCCAGCTGCTGCGCCGCCGGCAAAGATGCCCACAAGATAAGGCAGCACGTAAGACAGATCGCCAGCAACCAGCGCCGGACCAAGGGTGCGAGCCGGGTTGAGCGAAGCGCCTGTGAACACGCCACCGGCAATGATAGCGAACGCCAGCGTCAGGCCGATGGCCACACCAGCGAGATTGCCCGCCTTGCCATACACAGCAGCCTGATACACAGCGCTCACAAGCATGAAGGTAAGCACGGCCTCAAAGACTGCTGCTGTCCAGACGTTATCTGAGGTGATTATCCCGATGGTCTGGCCGTAGTTGGCTGGGTCGGGAACGAGCGCCACAGCCAGAAGGGATGCAATAATCGCGCCGGCGAACTGGGCGATCCAATAGGCAACCGCTGTCAACGGTTTGATCTTGCCGCCCACCAGCAGGCCTGCAGTCACAGCGGGGTTAACATGTGCGCCGGAAATGTGTCCGAATACATATACCATTCCCAGCAAGGCAAGCCCATGAGCGAAAGCCGGAACCAAGATATCGGAATTTGTTCCAGGCGTGACTGCCACGATTACGGCAAGTACACCTATGAAAACAAGCGTAAAAGTGCCGATCAACTCCGCCAGAGCAGCGCGCAAAAGCCTGTTATCCACATTTTCTCCTGTTGTCTGATTAAGGTTTGACAACGAGAGAAATTATAGCGCTGACAGCCGATCACGTAAAAGACAGGCTTTACACTGCTTTGACCGTCTGGTATAAAACCTCTAACCTGCCTTGCTTGTGATGGCGCATATGGTTTTGAGCCAACACCCATTTGAAGGGCTTCGGCGTCCGTTGGGAAGGCGATAGGCTAGAGCCAAGGCCACACCAGCGGTACGTTGCCCAACCTGCGAAAGCAGGTTCAAAACATCGCGGCACACGGCATGGCGGGGTTCCTTCGCTGTATCAGCGCGCCCTTCAAGCGCGCTTTTTGCTTTATTTGCTGCTGGCTCGCGTCGAACACGCAGCGCGATACAATTGAAACTGTTTTCGTGCATGTGCCGATGAGGTTTTGCGCTGCGCTCATGCTTAACAGTTCGCTGCATTATCACAACGACATGCTGCACTGCGATCACGTGCCTATTGGCGAAATTATCGCGCAGGTGGGCACGCCAGTCTACATTTACAGCCTGCGCCGTGCAGTCGAGAATCTCAAGCGCATCCGCGCCGCTTTCGCAGATTTGAATCCGCACATTCACTACAGTGTGAAGGCCAATGGCAACCTCTCGGTGCTGAAAGGTCTGATTCGAGCGGGGGCAGGAATTGACGCGGTGAGCGCTGGCGAGATCCACCGCGCGCTGATTGCAGGCGCAGGCCCGCAGGAAATCGTGTTTGCTGGTGTTGGCAAGACTCCCTACGAGATCGCCTACGCTCTAGAACAGAAAATCGGGTGGTTCAATGTCGAAAATGCGGGCGAGTGTGCGCTTATAAACAACATCGTCCGTCACATGCAGCTTGCGCCGGCGCGAGTCGCGCTGCGCTTCAACCCGGATATACCAGCCAGCACGCATCCTTACATTGCTACAGGCCACGGTGGGGCCAAATTCGGTCTATCTGGGGAGACAGTACACGACATACTGCTGAATCAGGCAGATTATCCGCATGTGCATATCGCTGGCATCCACGTCCACATTGGCAGCCAGCTCCACGATACAGAAGCCACCCGCAAAGCTGTGGCTCTTGCGCTGGCGCTGATTGCGCCTTATCCAGACATTCGCACAGTTAACGTTGGCGGCGGCCTGCCGGTTGCTTACGGGCCTGACGAGATAGTGCCGGCCCTCGATGATTTTGCCGCTGCGTTAGCGCCCCTACTGCGCGGCTATCATGTTCTTCTGGAGCCAGGCAGAGCAGTAATTGCTGATGCTGGCATATTGGTTGCAAACGTGATCTACGTCAAACAGCAGGCAGGGCAGACATTCTACATTACGGACGCCAGCATGGCTGAGTTGATCCGGCCAGCGCTGTATCAAGCGCGCCATGCCATTGTGCCAGTAATGCGCGCTGGAAGTAAGACTGTCATTAAGCCAGCCAACGTCGTTGGGCCAGTGTGCGAAACCGCAGACGTGCTGGGGTGGGATGTGCCGCTGCCAGAGATGTCGCCTGGGGAGCCGCTGGCTATTCTAACAGCGGGGGCGTATGGCATGGTGATGGCGAGCAACTACAATGCCCGTCCTCGCCCGCCCGAAATAGTTGTGAACGAAGACGGCCACACCTGGCATGTTGCTCGGCGGCGCGAAACGTGGGAAGACCTGCTTCGTCTAGAAGTGAATCTTTGAGCCGCCTTTACCTTCGCTTGTGAAAGCTGTACAAACACACAAGCGCTTTTCTGGTTGCTCACAATTTGGTAAACCGCGCAAGACCCGCTAATATTCCCCGCTGGAAAAACTTTATTGACATAGAGCAGTTGGGCAGCGAAACCGCATGAACACGGCTCGAAAGTGGCTAGGTGGGGACCCGCTGGCGGCATTTGCGCCGATCACTGCAGTGCTGCTGGCGCTGGCCCTAGGGGCAGTGCTGCTGCTCGTGTTGGGTAAGAACCCCATTGACGCGTACGCGTCAATGGTGGATGGCGCTTTTGGCAGCGATACACGGCTGCTTAACACAATTACGCGCGCCATACCGCTGCTGCTGGTGGCGGTAGGTATCTGTATAGCATTTCGGGGCGGTGTAATCAACATTGGCGCAGAGGGGCAGCTCTTCGTCGGTGCGATCAGCGCCACGGCTGTTGCAGTCGCTTTTGGCGACACGCTGCCGCCGTTGATTGCACCGCTGATAGCGCTGCTCGCGGGGCTGGCTGGCGGCACAATCTGGGGCATTATTCCTGGCTTTCTGAAAGCGCGCTTCGCCGTTAACGAAATCCTCTCGACAGTGATGATGAACGAAATCGCCGTTCAGCTTCTCTTTTTCTTGCTCAGCGGCCCGATGATTGACCCCCGCGAGATCGAGCTTGGCACGCGCATTCCGCAGTCTGCCCCGCTGCCGGAGGCCACCTGGCTGGCGCGCCTGCTGCCACCTTCGCGCTTGCACACGGGGGTTTTCATTGCGCTTGTGATGGCTGTTGTAGTCTATCTGCTGCTGTGGCGCACCCCGGTCGGTTATCGTATCCGGGCTGTTGGGCAGAATCGGGACGCCTCGCGTTATGCAGGTATTTCGGTGCCGTTTTACGTGACACTAGCGCTGGCATTGAGCGGCGCGCTGGCAGGCCTGGCTGGGGCGGTGGAAGTGACCGGCTTGACTCACCGTATGGTTGAAGGTTTTGGCGTCGGGTTGGGTTTCAGCGGCATCGTTGTCGCACTGTTCGGCCGGCTGCATCCGATCGGCGCTGTCCCTTCAGCGTTTCTTTTTGGAGCGCTGCTTACCGGCGCGGAGCGTATGCAGCGCGCTTTGCAGGTTCCCTCAGCTACAATGACGGTGCTGCAGGGTCTGGTGGTGCTGTTTGTGGTGAGCAGCGAGGTCTGGGTGCGGCGGCGCGCGGCACGACGGGCCGCGCAACTGGCAGCCGCGACACAGCACGCTGATGAAGTTGTTGTGTTTGAACCCTCACCGGCCGGGAAGTGAGGCTTCTGTGATCGGCGAGATGACGCTGTTTGACGTGTTGGCAGCCGCGGCAGCGCTGACGCTGGCCATGGCCACGCCGTATCTGTACGCAGCGCTGGGCGAGGTTTTTGCGCAGCGCAGCGGTGTGCTGAACCTAGGCGTCGAAGGCATCATGCTGATGGGCGCATTCAGCGCCATCTACGCAGTGTCTGACAAAGGTCTCAACGCGGGGCCAGTCGCTGGCCTACTGATAGCAGTCGGGGTCGGCGCCTTAATGGGACTGCTGGCCGCGGTGATTAATGTCACCTTCCAAGCGCAGCAGGGCATCAGCGGTATCGGCATCACGCTGCTCGGCTTGGGGATGTCAACCGTGTTGTTTAAAGCGTTGGTTGGCGGCGTTATCACTGTTCAGGGGATCGGCCAGGTCTACGTGCCTCTGTTGAGCGATCTACCAGTTGTTGGGCCGATTTTCTTCCGCCAGAATGCCCTAGTGTACGGCGCATTCATTCTGGTTCCAATTTCAGTTTGGGTGCTCAACCGAACAGGGTGGGGGCTTAAGGTGCGGGCGGTAGGGCAGAATCCCAAAGCGGCAGACGCCATGGGTGTAAACGTTGCGCGCGTGCGCTACCAAACGGTGATTCTGGGCGGTATGCTAGCTGGTGTAGCTGGGGCGTCGCTGTCTATTGCCCTAACGCCGGTTTTTCAAGAAAACATGACTGAAGGGCGCGGTTTCATTGCCGTGGCTTTGGTGTATTTCGGTGCTTGGTCTCCTTGGCGCGTAATGCTGGGCGCGCTGTTGTTCAGCGCAGCCAACAACTTGCAGATTTGGGCACAGATACTGGACGTGCGTGTTGCTGGCGCGCCAATTCCACCAAACCTGCTGATCATGGTGCCGTACGTGCTGACGATTTTGGTGCTGGTGTTTGCGCGGCAGCGACAGCGCATTGAGCCTGCGGCCTTAACGAAGCCGTTTGAGCGCGGTGAGAACTGACATTTGGATATGTGCGGCAGCGCACTGCACCGGTTAGGCAGCGGTGCGATGAGCAGTTGATTGATCGGCAGCATAGTGAGGAGGGGTTATATGAAAGCTCGGTTTGTCTCTATCGCACTGCTGGCAGCGCTGCTGGCGCTGCTGGCCTTTGGTGGGCTGGTCTCGGCGCAGGGGCCAGTACGTGTGGCTGTCGTTATGCCCAGCTCGCCTACCGACCTGGCCTGGAGCCAGTCTATCTATAGCGCTCTGGTTGCTGTGCAGGCCAAAATGGGCGGCGAATCCGCTATGGAAATCGCAGTTTCGGACAACATGTTCCGCGTGAACGAGGCTGAACAGGCGCTGCGCGACTATGCAGATGACGGATACGATCTGGTCATTGCGCACGGCACGCAGTACGGCACGTCGCTGTTTGACCTCGCGCCAGATTATCCGGAAACGTCGTTTGCCTGGGGCACTGCGACTGACACCGGCGCAGATAGAGGCATTACCAATGTGTTCGCCTACGAGGCGTCGGCCGAGCAGGGTGGATATGTTAACGGCGTTATGGCCGGCCTGATGACAACCAGCAACGTAATAGGCGTCGTGGGGCCGGTGCCGGCTGGAGACGCGCTGCTTTATATCAACGGGTTCCGCCAGGGGGTTGCTGCATCTAATCCGAACGCCAGCGTGCTGATAGCGTACACTGGCAGTTTTGGCGATACAACAGCAGCAGCAGAAACTGCAAAGACACAGATCGCGGCTGGCGCTGATGTGCTGACTGGTTCGGCGCAGCAGGTAGTAGGCGCGATTGAGGCAATCCAGGCGGCAGGTGGCTATTGGTTCGGCACACAGAGCGACCAGAGCGTTCAGTGGCCTTCGACAGTTGTTGTCTCGCAGGTGTTCAACTGGGTGCCGGTGATCGAGGATATGCTGGCGCAGCGAGCGAACGGTGTTCTGGGCGGCATAGCCTACAACCTGACGCTGGCGAACGGCGGTTTGACGTTCAAGTTCGGTTCTGTGGGCATCGCGCCGCAGGTGCTGGTAGCTGCTGGCAACGCAACCGAGGCCATTCTGTCTGGCGAGATCGTTGTCGCGCGCGAGCTGCCAGAGTAGTTGTTTTCAACGTAGAAAGAGGGAAAGGGGGCCTGCGTGTGTTAGCGACGCAGACCCCCCTGCGAAATCTGATTATGGAACGATCTGAACTGCTTCCATCCGGCCACACGCGCATTGAACACGCTGAACTAATTGGAATCACTAAGCGATTCCCCGGCGTGCTGGCCAACGACCACGTGAACTTCGACGTTCGCGCTGGCGAGATCCATGCGCTCCTTGGTGAAAACGGCGCCGGTAAAAGCACGCTGATGAAGGTGCTCTATGGTCTGTATCAGCCAAATGCCGGCCAGATAAGGCTTAATGGGCGGGCGGTCAGCTTTCATTCGCCAGCCGATGCACTGGCCCAGGGAATAGGCATGATCCATCAGCACTTTATGCTCGTGCCCACGCTGACCGTCGCTGAGAACGTGGCGCTGGGCATGAAGTCCAGCCGTGGCCCGCTCCTCGATTTAGCTCGTGTGCGCCGGAGGTTGATCGAGCTGTCGGAAGCTTACGGACTGAAAGTGAATCCTGACGCCTACGTGTGGCAGCTGTCGGTCGGCGAGCAGCAGCGTGTTGAAATCGTGAAGGCCCTATATCGCGGCGGCGCACTCATCATTCTGGACGAGCCGACAGCCGTTCTGACGCCACAAGAGGCTGAAGAGCTGTTCATTACGCTGCGCCAGATGCGCGACCAGGGGCACGCCTTGATCTTCATATCGCACAAGCTGTACGAGGTGCAGGCATTGTGCGATCGCATTACAGTGATGCGCGATGGCCGTGTGGTTGACACAATCCCTAATGACGGCGTTGATCAACGGACGCTGGCGCGGATGATGGTCGGGCGCGAGGTGCAGTTTCAGCTGGAGCGAGAAGCCGTCGAAGCTGGAGAGGTGCGCCTGTCAATCAACAATCTGCGCGCGCACAACGACCAGGGGCTTCCTGCGCTGCGCGGCGTGTCGCTGGAGGTTCGCGCGGGCGAAGTGCTAGGGGTTGCCGGGGTCTCTGGCAACGGCCAACGTGAGCTGGCAGAAGTGATTGCGGGCTTGCGACCAGCTCATGGGGGTGAGGTTGTCATTGATGGCGTGCCTATTCTAAAAATGCCCGTGACCCAGCGCCTCAAGATTGGCCTGTCGTTTGTTCCTGAAGAGCGCAACCGTCATGGCTCTATTGGAGAATTCAGCGTTGCTGAAAACCTGGTTCTGCAGAATCACTCAGAGGCGCAGTTCGTGAACGGCCCCTTCTTCGATTTTGGGGCGATTGCAAGCCACGCTAACAGCCTGATTGCTCGGTTCAACATCAAGACGCCAAGCCACGAGACACGCGCCAAGAATCTATCTGGCGGCAACCTGCAGAAGCTCATTCTCGCCCGTGAGCTGTCCCGCAGCCCACGCGTTCTGGTAGCTTCTCAGCCAACGAGAGGGGTAGATATTGGCGCGACGGAATACATCCGCAGTGTGCTGTTGGCTCAGCGCCGCGCTGGCGTCGCTATTCTGCTGATCTCGGAAGATCTCGACGAGATCATGGCGCTGTCCGATCGCATTGCTGTTTTGTACGAAGGCGAGGTTGTCGGCGTGGTTGAGCGCGAAGCGGCTGATATCGAGCACCTGGGGCTGATGATGGCCGGTGTGCGCGCATAACTCTCGCGCCTTAATCTGCCGCTTCGCCCCAGAGTTCGATCGCCTGGCGCAGCTCGGTGTGTTCGCGTGCTTTCTCTGACAATGGAATGCCAGCTACCGCGGCGTCGACTGCCTGGCGCATGGCTCTTGCTCCTGCTTCAGCGCCAGCTGGGTGACCGTGAATCGCACCGCCCACTGCCAACAGAACATCGTGACCTAGGTCTTTGATGATTTGCACGGCGGTTGCCGGGTGAATGCCGCCGCCCGGCACAGGGAGCGACGGCCTCAACTGATAAAACGGCAGCCGCATCAGCTGAGCTGTGCGCACGAAGTTCTCTCGCAGCAGAGGGTAGACACTGTAGGGTGAATTGAACGAGGTCGCGTCAGAGCCGCACACGCGCATAAGCTTGCCCAGGAGGAGCGGCGATGTCAAGCCAGAGCAGCGGCCTTCGGTGAGAGAGGATGCGCCAGCGTAGTGGGTTAGCACCGGCGCGTCTATTGCTGGATCGGCCGCAGCAGCCTGGACCATGCCCAAGCCGGCAGCTACAGCATTGATCATGATGAGATCGGCGCCAGCTTCAACAGCGCGCCGGCCATTCTCAAGGATGCGGTCAGGCCTGTCTGTGACGTTGATGCACACCAGTGCCCGGTGTCCCGTCTCCTGGAACACGCGCTCAGCAGCGGCGCGATACGCTGCGGCGCGTTCCCAAGCCGTGTTGAAGGGAGGGCTGCCCAGCAGTTCATCGTCTTTGATAATATCTGCCCCGCCGCGCGCCGCTTCAGCGAAGAGCTGCGCACCTGCCTCTGGCGTAAAGCCGATATTGGGCTTGATGATATTGAGGATCAGCGGGCGGTCTGCTACGCCCAGCCGCTCGCGAATGCCCATGATCCCGAAGCGCGGCCCGCCAAAACCAGCAGCCAAGGCGGGCGAGAAATACACATCGAGCAGTTTCATCTGCGCCGAGGTAGATACATCGTTGCCCAGCAGGGCGGTGAGCAGCAGCGGGAACTGCGGCCCGAAGTTGATTTCCGGAAAGGCGATCTGCACGACTAAACGCCGCTTGTCGGATGGCAGATCGGCGCGCAGCTCGACTGGCGGCACGTCGCAGACGCTCACGACCTGTCCCATGTGGCGCTTTAGGATGGCATCTGTGAGACCAGGAACAGGTGTCCACGTACCGATCGTTTGCCCGACTGCAAGGGCTTCCGCCTTTTTTAGCGGGTTTTCGTTTGCCTCCATCTCCAGATAGTATGTCGCTAGCAGATAGTCTCCCCCATCGACGGCCTCTGGCAGGGCAAAGGCACTCGGTGCAGGTGTCATGCTTGCGCGTATCTAACGCTGTTTGTGTTGGTACTTGTGGTCAATTTCGATCATGCGCTGCACTTTGGGCGCAGAGCTGCTGTGTTCGTCGAACTCTGACTTGAGCCAGACGTCAACAATGGCCTTACCTAGCTCTGGCCCGATCACGCGCGATCCCATTGTGAGCACCTGCGCGTTGTTGCTCTTACGCGCGCGCTCGGCAGAGTATGTGTCATGCGCCAGCGCGGCGCGAACGCCGGGCACCTTGTTGGCAGTAATGGCCATACCAATGCCTGTGCCGCACACAAGGATGCCCCGGTCGAAGCCCTGCTCGGCAACTGCCAATGCAACGCGCTCGGCTACGTCTGGGTAGTATTCGGTGCGGTCGCTGGTGGGCGCGCTGAAATCCACCACCTCAATGTCAGGATGCTGGCTCAGGAATTCCTTCACAACACGCAGCAGCGGTTCACCGGCGTCATCACAACCAATAGCGATTCGCATGGTAATATCCTTTCAACTTGTCAACTTGCTTTGCTGATGGCTGCTTCGGCCACAATTCTAACCATTTGGGCAAAATTTGGCGCGTAAAGCGCGGCTCGTCCGATGAACAGCCCATCCACATCCGGCTGCTGGATGATGGCCGCGCTGTTGTCGAGGTTGACGCTGCCCCCGTAAATCACGCGGGTATTTTTTGCAGCGCTGTTGCCAAAAGCATGGGCTAGAACGTCTCGAATAAAGGCATGCGCGTTCTGGATATAGTCGGGATCGGCGGCATTCGCCTGACCGATAGCCCAGCGCGGCTCATAGGCCAGCAGCACGTCAGGCGCGCGCTGGGGCGCTACATCCCGCAGAGCTGTGCGAACTTGATGTTCAAGAACCGCTTCTGTGCGGCCGGCATCCTTTTCGTCAGCAGTTTCGCCGATGCAGATAATCGGGATGAGGTTATGGGCAAGGGCAGCGAGCACTTTGAGGTTAACAAATTCGTCAGTTTCATTGAAGTAGTAACGGCGTTCTGAGTGACCCAGCTCAACATAGCGGCAGCCTGCTTCAACCAGCATAGGCGGGGAGATTTCGCCGGTCCACGCGCCCGAACTTTCCCAGTGCATATTCTGGCCGCCCATGCCAATTTGCGTGTTTTGCAGCAGCGGCCCAGCTGCCGTCAGAGATGTAAACGGCGGCAGCACGAAGACCTCAACCAGCGTCATGGTGTGGGTATCTAAAAGCGGGAGCAGGTCAGTGATATACTGGCGCGCTTCAGACGCTGTCTTGTTCATTTTCCAGCCAGTTCCGGCGACCAGCCTGCGTGGCATCAGAGTTTTTCCTTCAGCGCAGCGGTAAGCATCTTGAACAGCGTCAACTGCTCATCTAATCGCGACTCTTTACGACAGCTTCTCGTTTACTTCGCTGCGGTTGGGCTAACACCTTGAACTTTGGCACGCAAGTACGCTTCCATGAAATCGTTGAGTCGGCCGTCCAAGACTGCCCCCGTGTTGCCAGTTTCATGTTCGGTGCGATGATCTTTGACCATCTGGTATGGATGCAGCACATAGGATCGTATTTGGTTGCCCCAGCCAGCATCCACATTCTCGCCTTTAAGGGCAGAGAGTTCCGCTTCTTTTTTGAGACGTTCCATTTCAAACAGGCGCGCTTTGAGGATTTGCATGGCGCGCTCGCGGTTCTGCATCTGGCTGCGCTGGTTCTGGCACTGCACGACAATACCCGTCGGTATGTGTGTGATGCGCACAGCAGTGTCGTTTTTCTGAATGTGCTGCCCGCCAGCGCCACCGGCGCGGTACGTGTCAATGCGGAGATCGCGCTCGTTGATTTCGATGTCAATTGAACCTTGAATATCCGGCCAGACCTCTACTTTGGCAAACGACGTGTGGCGGCGGCTGGCTGAGTCAAACGGGCTGAGACGAACCAGCCTGTGAACGCCGCGCTCGCTTTGCAGGTAGCCAAATGCGTACTCGCCGCGCACACTGGCCGTCACGCTCTTGATCCCCGCTTCTTCGCCCTCGCTGCGCTCAATGATTTCGACCTTATAGCCGTTGTCTTCGGCCCAGCGCAGGTACATGCGCTCAAGCATCTGCGCCCAGTCCTGCGAGTCGGTTCCGCCGGCGCCGGCGTGAATAGCGAGAATAGCGTCTTCGCGGTCGTAGGGGCCAGAGAGCAGCGTTTGGAGGGAAAGCCGTTCCACCACGGCTGTGAGCGCTTCGACTTCCCTTGTCAGGTCGTCGAGCAGGTCTGGGTCGTTCAGTTCAGCCAACTCGAGCGCGTCGTTGATGCGGTTCAGCACTCCCTGCCAGCGGTCTACTTCGCTCTTCAGACCAGACAGCTCTTGCATGGTCTTCTGAGCTTTTTCGGGGTTGTCCCAGAAACCGCTGCTGCCTGAAAGCGCCTCGATTTCAGCGATACGCTGAGATTTGTCTGCGATACGCAGCCGCGCCATTAAGCCTTCCAGCTCGTTCTTCATTTCAGTCAGCGCGTCGATTAAGGTTTCCACGCCGTGCTCTTCCCGCTTGCTTGCCGCGACTCAGTTCTCATCAAACAGGCTGCGCACAAAATTCTCTGGATCAAAGAGGACTAGATCGTTGATGCCTTCGCCTAGGCCGACGTAGTGAACCGGTAGATTGAGATCGTTGAACACCGCAAATACCATGCCGCCTTTAGCTGTGCTGTCCAGCTTGGTGACGATAACACCGGTCACGTCTACCATTTCGCGAAATTTGATTGCCTGCTGCAGGGCGTTCTGGCCAGTAGTGCCGTCTAATACCAACAACACTTCGTGCGGCGCGTCCGGCACAACACGGCCGGAGACAGCGCGAATTTTCGCTAGTTCCTCCATGAGGTTGTAGTTAGTGTGCAGGCGACCAGCTGTGTCAACAATCAAGATATCTCTGCCGCGCGCGTGTGCTGCCGAGGTGGCGTCGTATACCAGCGCTGCTGGATCAGACCCCGGCTTGCCAGCAATTACTGGCACATTGATGCGCTCGCCCCATTTCTGGAGCTGTTCAATGGCAGCAGCGCGAAAGGTGTCGCCGGCTGCCAGCATCACTTTTCGACCAGCCCGACTCAGCCGGTTGGCGAGCTTGGCGATTGAGGTTGTCTTGCCGGAGCCGTTAACACCAACGACCAAAATAATGGAGAGCGGCCGGCCGCTGATGTTCATAGGTGGCGGAGGTTTGAGCAGACTGGTGAGTGTTTCGCGCAGCGCCTTTTGTAGTTGGTCGGTGCGTGTGATGCCTTCCTGTGCTACGCGCCCCTTCAAGGTTGAAAGCACGCGGGCGGTGGTATCCACGCCCATATCTGCTTGTATCAGAATGGCTTCAATGTCTTCCCAGGTGTCGTCATCAATTTCGGTGTTGCCCAGCAATTGGGCAATGCGCCCGAAGAACGACTGGCGCGTTCGGGAAAGGCCCTTGCTGAAGATGCTCAAACCGTGTGTCTCCAGTGTGAACGCAGGGGGTCTTTTGTGCCGCTAGTATACGTGATACCATAATAAAAACCAAGGGAGCGCGCCCAGTATACGGCAGCAGCGCCCACCAGCGCCGACTGCACGACGTGCAACGCGCCACTTGGTTTTTGTTGCCACAACATCGCGCAGACCCAACTCGTGCCATAAAAGCAGTACAAGTCTGCTTAAATATCTTCGAACTGCGCTATAATGCGCAACGCTTAAGCTTGGTGCGCTGTCTCAGGCGCTGCGGGCTGGCCTACAAACCTTATGCCCAGCGACCGAAGGCGCGTCTTAACAGAACGCGTATCTTCTCTGTGAAGTTATCGGCACAGCGAGCGCGGATCATATTTATGAAATGTTAAAGGCCTTTGCACTGGGGGGGTGTTCGCAGCCATGAGACGGGTTGTTGTAACTGGTCTGGGTATTGTGTCGCCGCTAGGACACAACGCTCACGATACCTGGGAAGCGATTAAGGCTGGGCGAAGTGGTATTGGCCCCATTACCCTCTACGATGCGGCCGGACACAATGTGCAAATTGCCGCTGAGGTGAAAGATTGGAAGCCTGAAGCGTACATGTCCGCCAAGGATGCGCGGCGTCGCGATCGGTACCAGCAGTTCATTGTCAAGGCCGCCCAAGAGGCGATCGCTCAAAGTACATTCTCAGTGGACAAAGACAGACCAGAGCGCAGCAGCGTGATTATTGGCTCAGCGGTGGGCGGCGTCACGTCCTATTTTAACGAAGTCAGCATGCTGTTGGAGACTGGCGACATCCGTCGTATAACGCCGTTTGGCATTCCCATGTTGATGGTGAATGGCGGCAGCGATATTGTGAGCATAGACACGGGCGCGATGGGGCCTTCATATGTTCCGGTTTCGGCCTGCGCGACGGGCGCTGACTGCATCGGCCATGCTTTTGATCTGATACGGATAGGGCGTGTGGATCAGGCGCTGGCCGGGGCCGGCGAAGCACCGATTTTCCCGATGGGCGTGGCCGCTTTTGACCGTGTCGGCGCTGTCTCGCGGTTGAACGATGATCCGCCGACAGCTTCGCGTCCGTTTGATCGAAACCGCGCGGGACTGGTTTTTGGGGAAGGAGCAGGCGTGCTTGTGTTGGAGGAGCTGGAGCACGCGCGCGCAAGGGGGGCGAACATCCTGGCGGAGATCGTTGGCTACGGTGTGACTTCAGATGCTTTCCATATGACTGCGCCACATCCAGACGGGCTGGGCGCGAGTTTGGCGCTGGAGCAGGCCTTGCGCGATGCGCGCCTGAGTCCACAAGACATCCACTACATCAACGCGCACGGCACTGCCACTGACCTCAACGATCCGATGGAGACCAGAGCAGTGAAGCGCGTGTTTGGGGAACACGCATATAACGTGCCAATGAGTTCGACCAAGAGTATGACAGGGCACTGCATGGGCGCAACGGGAGCGATGGAAGCCGCTTTTGCCGTGCTGGCCCTGCGCGACCAGGTTGTGCCGCCTACATGCCATCTGTCTGAGCCAGACCCTGAATGCGACCTAGATTACGTTCCAAACGAGGCGCGGCGTGTCAAAATGCGAAACGTGATGTCCAACGCTTTTGGTTTCGGCGGCCACAATGTCTCGCTGATCTTCTCAGCCTTTGAATGACGCGCTTGAGTTATGGATTTTGCAGAGTTACAAGCGCGTCTAGGGCTGCGTTTTCAGCAGCCTGACCTATTGGCACAGGCGTTAACGCATCGCTCGTTTCTCAATGAGCAGCCCGACGAGACGCTAGGCGATAACGAGCGGTTAGAGTTCCTGGGCGACTCCATCCTAGATTTCATAATCACCAATATGCTCTTCCACCGTTACCCGGATATGCAAGAGGGAGAGATGACCCGGCTGCGAGCGGCGCTGGTTCGCACCGACACGCTAGCCGAGCTGGCGGCAGCCTGTCACATTGGCGAGGCGCTGCGCATGGGCAAGGGAGAGGACAGCAGCGGCGGCCGGCGCAGACGCACGATCCTGTGCGACGCTTTTGAGGCGCTGTTGGGTGCGCTGTTTCTCGACCAGGGCCTGGCAGCGGTGGAGGCTTTTGTGCTGCCGCTACTGGCCCCGCGCGCAGATTATATTCTGGCGGAGGGCCTGCATCGCGACGCGCGCAGCACGCTGCAGGAATGGAGCCAGGCAGCGTACAACATCACGCCTGTCTACAGGGTTGTTGAGGCAGCAGGGCCGGATCATGACAAAGCGTTTACAGTAGAGGTAATGATCGGCGAGCAGGCGGTCGGGCGGGGCGCCGGTAAGAGTAAGCAGCTGGCAGCACAGGCCGCCGCGTGCGCGGTCTTGCGGCGGATTGAGGCGGGCGAGCTTCAAGCTGGCACCGCGTCAGCGGCGGCTGAGTTGTAACTCAATCACCGCCATGCGGTGATCAGATGGATGCGTGTCCATTACGCCCGCGCTAAGGGCCAGCAGCGGCGGGCGAACCCACAGGAAATCAACGCGGGCGCGTATGCCAGTGCGCCAGAGCGTCGCGGAAAGCTCCAACGGCAGGCCAGCAAACGGGTCCACAAACCCGGCAGCGCGCATTCTGTCGGCCAGCGGCGAAGTTGGCGTGTTGTTGAACGTGCCCCCCACAACCATGCGCCCCAGATTGCCATCTGGATGGTCAGCAGCAATGATGCTCAGCATCTGGTCAAGCTGCTGCTGCTGATCCTGCTCCAGTTCAGCGATGCCATCGGGCGATTCCACAAGCAGCCCCAGCCAGGTGTTGTAGAACGTCACAACACTGACGTCTGGCTGCACCTGGACACGCTGCACGCCGGTTTGCAAGCCGATGCTCGCTAGCAGCCGACCGTCGTCATAGACGATGGGAATCTGTGACAGCACGGCCAGCCCATGCAGGCCCTCGTTGGTAGCGTAAAAGCGCCTGTCCATCTGCAGCCGGCGCGCTAACCACAGCGCCTGGTCCACGCCGAAACTGGTAAGACGGCCTGCTTCAACCTCCTGCAGCAAAATCACTTTTGCGCCGCTGATGTCGAGCGTGGAGGCGATTGCCTCCAGATCGAAGTGAAAGAATTCGTTGAAACCAGCGTGAATGTTGTACGTGCCAATGCGCACAATGTCAACGTCACGCAGCGGTGTCACGACCGGCGGGCGGGCCAGATAAGCGGCGAGTATGCTGATCCCAGCCACAGCAGCGGCTGTCAGCAGAGACTGCCAGGGCGCGCTGCGGCTTTCTGCCCAGGGAACGCGCCGGCGCATTTGTGTCATGGGCAGCGCTGCTAGGAAAGCGGCCAGCAGAACGAGAGCCAGTCCCATGCCGCGGAATCCGCGGAGCAGCGGTGAAACAAATTCATCGAGCGCCGCAATGCCTGTGCGGATGTCACGGGCAAAAGCGTATTCGTAAGTGTAGACGTCGCCCGCCGCAAGCAGCGCCGTCACGAGCGCGACGACAACCAACCACAAGCCAGTGAGGTTTCGTTCTTTCTCGGCCTGAGGGCGAACAAGCCACCACCACAGCAGCGACACTGCCACCTGCGCCGCAACGAGCGCTGCACCACCAATGAGTCCGCGCACACGCAGACCGAGCACCAGCAGCAGAACTATCACGAGCATCCACAGCCAGCCGCGAACGCTGCCATCGAACGCTGTAATAAACGCGCGGGCCTGGGCGCGAACCCAGGGTATCAGCGGCACCAGCGTAGCTGCCAGCACGAGAGGGACAAAGGCGGTGTAATCAACACCGGCACGCCCTGCTGCGGCGTTTGGCAGCGCCAGCAGGCTGAGCTGTAAGAACAACAGGCCGCCCAACCCAACTGCGCTCCAGAAAGGCAGCAGGCCTCGATCCTGAGGAGCCTGATCCACGCCGGCACTGCGAAACATATTGTAAACTGCCAGCAAGATCGCTGCGGCCGACAGGATAAGCTGCGGCGTGTAAAAGGCTGCTGACCAGGACGGATCAAGGGTGTTGCCAGCGGCTCTGAACACCTGATCCAAGCCGAAGGCAAGGATGAACATCAGCGGCAGGATGCGGGCGCGCTGTCTTATAATCAGCGCGGTATAAAGCAAAGCGCCGCCTACAGTGAGAGACGCTGCTGCGAGAGGCGCGAGCGGCCCATCAATAATCCATAACCGCCCTAGGGCCGTGACAAGGGCAGCCATTACCAGCAGCCAGCGCGCGCGACCAAAGATTAGCGTCAGCAGCGGCAGCAGTAGGGCAAACATTAGCAGCGCCAGCTCACCCTGGAGCGTTGACGGATCAACCACGCCAGGCAGAGCTGGGTCTATCGTCTGCGGGCCGAGCGCAGAGACCAGCAGCGCGCTGGCAAGATGGCTGTACACCAAGCCAATCAGCAGACGCAGGGCCTGAACAAAAAAAACGCCAATTAGAACGGCTTCAACAGCGGGGAGATACCGCATCCCCAACCGCAGGCGACTCAGCATGAAAACTCCTTTGCAGTCATATCGCAAAGTTTACAACGCGGTTATAATTGCGCAAATCAAGCGACCGTGCGGGAGGTGCAGCGGTGGAGCAGGTGGATGTCATTCTGACAGGCGGCACCGTCGTGACAATGAACGCGCAGATGGACGTGATATTTGACGGAGCCGTAGCGGTGCGCGGGACTGAGATTGTGGCTGTGGCCACAGCAGAGGCCATCAGCGCGGCTTATGAAGCAGCAGAAGTAGTCTCCTGCAGCGGCAAGTATGTGCTGCCCGGTCTGGTGAACGCCCATACCCACGTGCCTATGACGCTGCTGCGCGGCCTGGCAGACGACCTGCGCCTTGATGTCTGGCTGATCGGTTACGTTATGCCCACAGAGCGCGAGTTTGTCAGCCCTGAGTTCTGTCGGTTAGGGACCAAGCTGGCCTGCGCGGAGCAGATTCGCAGCGGCATCACTACTTTTGCCGATATGTATTACTATGAAGCGGACGTTGCCAGAGCAACCGCTGAGGCGGGCATGCGCGGCGTGCTGGGCCAGACAATTCTGAAATTCCCAGCGCCTGATGCTGAGTCGTACGAAGAAAGCCTGGCATACGCACGGGCGTTTATTGAGGAATGGCGCGGCCATCCCCTAATCACGCCTGCCGTAGCGCCTCACGCACCGTATTCCAGCACGCCGGAGATGCTGCGTCGCGTGACTGAACTGGCGCTTGAGTTCGACGTGCCGGTGTTGATCCACATAGCCGAGACGCGCCAGGAGATTGAAGATCACTTGGCGCAGTTCGAGACGACGGTCGTTCCCTGGATTGAAAGTGTCGGCTTGTTAGAGGCCAAAGTGTTGGCAGCGCACTGCGTTCATATCAACGCGGCGGAGATGCACACGCTGCGCTCACACGGGACAACAGTTGCCCACAATCCGACCAGCAACCTGAAACTGGCCAGCGGGATTGCGCCTGTCAAGCAGATGCTTGACACAGGGCTAACTGTTGGCATTGGCACAGATGGGCCGGCCAGCAACAACGACCTCGATATGTTTGAGGAAATACGGCTGGCAGCGCTTCTGGCAAAAACAGCCGCGAATGACCCAACCGCTTTGCCAGCGCAGCAGGCGCTTTTGATGGCGACCCGCTATGGGGCTGAGGCCTGTTTCCTGGGTAATGTGACTGGCAGCCTTGAGCCTGGCAAGCTGGCAGACATTATAATCATGGATGCCGAGGCAGTGCACAACCAGCCGCATTTTCGCCGCAACCCGGACGCCGTTTACGCGGAGATTGTCTACGCTGGCAAGAGCACGGACGTTGCCGATGTAATGTGCAACGGCCAATGGTTAATGCGCAATCGCCGTCTCCTCACGCTCGACGAGAAGGCGCTGCTGGCCGAGGCGCTGGCCTATGCCAGGCAGGTTGATGCGTTCTTGACTGCGCATGAAGCGGATGTGCTGCGCAAACTTCTGGCGATTGGCGGTTTGGAGCGCAGCGAAAGCTTTGAGGTACAGACGAAAGCCGTCTTGCGTGATCCGACAGTGGTTGAGCGGCTGCTTAAACATCCGGATGTGCAGGTGCTGAAGGCGCACCACTACCGCCAGTATGACACGTACTTCCTGTTTGACGATCCCGACCAAGGGCGGGTGCGCTACCGTGAGGACGACTTCATAGATGCAGCCGGAAACGTGCAGTCGGTGCGAACACGGCTCACGCTGACGATGCCGACTAAAGAGAAGGAATATAACGCCTCGGTGCTGTTATCACATTCACGCTTTATTGCGGATGCAGATCGCCCGCTGCGCTTCTATCGAGAATACTTTCAGCCCGCCTCCGAGCGCGAACTGCACAAGGACCGGAAGCGCTGGCACATCCACTACCAGGGTGTGTTGTTCTACGTGAATGTTGACCGTGTGCTTCAGCCGGCGCTGCCGAACACGTTCATAGAATTGAAAAGCCGCACCTGGTCTGCGGTTGACGCTGAGAACAAGGCCCACCGCATCCAGGAGATGCTTGCAATACTCGGCTTGCAGCCGGAGGACGTGCTGCGCGCTGACTATTTGGAAATGCACAGTCACCCGGGTTGAGCGCTGAGTGGAAGAAGACACGCTGCTGGTTGAGTGCGTGCCGAACTTTTCGGAGGGACGGCGCGCCCATGTGGTTGATCAGATCGTTGACGCAATGGCGGCTGTGAGCGGTATCAAAGTGCTTGACCGGCACAGTGATCCCGATCACAACCGATCTGTTATCACGTTTGTCGGACATCCGGAAGCTGTACTGGAGGCTGCGTATCGAGGTATTGCAGCCGCAGCCCAACTGATTGATATGGATCAACACAGCGGCCAGCACCCGCGTATTGGGGCAGCCGATGTTGTTCCCTTCGTGCCAGTGCGCGGCGTGACGCTGGCCGACTGTGCCGCGCTGGCGCAGCGTTTGGGCCAGCGTGTTGGGCACGAGTTGGGCATTCCCGTGTATCTGTACGAAGCTGCGGCGCTTCGCCCTGAACGGCGCGCCCTGCCGGATGTGCGTCGTGGTGAGTATGAGGGCCTGAAGGCTGCTATTACTACTGATCCCAGCCGGCTGCCCGATTATGGCCCGGCCCGAATTGGGCCAGCCGGCGCTGTGGCAGTAGGTGCAAGGCCGCTGCTGGTGGCTTTCAACGTTTACCTTTCTACTGCAGATGTTGAGGTCGCCCGTCAGATTGCGCGCGCTGTGCGCGAGTCCTCCGGTGGACTGCCGCATGTGCGCGCATTAGGGATGCTGGTTGGTGGGCAGGCACAGGTGTCCATGAACCTGACAGATGTCTCAGAGACGCCGCTTCACCGTGTGTTCGAGGCGGTTCGAGGCGAGGCTCATCGCTGCGGCGTGGAAGTGGCCAGCAGTGAGATCGTCGGCATGGTGGCTCAGCAGGTTCTGCTGAATGCCGCACGGTGGTATCTTCAGCTCGATACGTTCAGCCTTGAGCAGATCATCGAGAATCGGCTTGGTTCTCTCTGCTGCCCTGAATAACCATCAAGTGCACCTTCGCAGCCGCTGCAGCGGAAAAAGATCACACAGGCTGTGGTGTCATTCGGCACTACTGCCTCATGCGTGCTGTTCTAGGCCTTATAATGTATAAAGTGCGGTTTTCTGAAACATTAGCTGTTTGCTGATTGTCAAGAGGGTTCACGCTTATGATTTACGCGGTGCTCGTCGTGATCGCCACTGTGTGTGCGATTCAGGCACTGCGGATGCCGCGCCTGCTGCCAGCCGCGCTGTGGTTGGCTGGCACTAGCGCCGCTGTATCGGTGGCGCTTTATCTCATGGGAGCGGTTGAAGCAGCCGTAATCGAGTTGAGTGTTGGCGCTGGACTGGTCACGGTGCTGCTCGTGTTTGCGATCACAATGGCGGGTGACGAGCCAGTAGGTCCGACGACAGTTGTGCCACGCCGCCTAGCGCTGCTGCTAATTGGGGGAGGGGCGCTGCTGCTGTTGTGGCTGGTGGTGCCGCTGACGGTGACTGCGTCGAGCGGGACTGACGGCAGCACGTTTTCTGCTGTGTTCTGGCATGCGCGCAGCGCCGATGTTCTTGCCCAAGTGCTTCTGATATTCACAGGGGTGCTGTGTCTAATCGGCCTAATGATTGACACGAGAAATACGGGCGGTACTGCACGTGAGTACGATGAGGGTCATGTCCCAGTTGAACAGGCTGCCGATGCGCTGCCAGAGGAGGAGCCAGCGTGAGCAGTGGCCCACTGGAAATCATCGCCTTTGGCGCGCTCCTGCTGGTCGGCGTAGGCATGTACGGCCTGTTGGTGGTGCGCAACCTGATCAAGGTCATAGTCGCGCTGCAAATACTGGTGAAGGGAACACTGCTGGCGTTGGTGGCTGCGGGCAGTCTGAGCGGACAGATTAATTTAGGTCAAAGCCTGGCGGTAACTGTGATCGTGGTTGATACGATCGCTGCAGTTGTTGGGTTGGGATTGGCTGTCCGGGTGCGCCAACGGTTGGGGACGCTGGACCTTAAAGAGATTTCAACGCTGCGCGGCTGACTGCGGAGTGTTTTTCAGCGGAGAAAGATGATCGGTGTTGTTTGAACTGGCTCCATTTCTCGTGCTGCTGCCTTTAGGCGGTCTTGCGATCAACCTGATTTTCGCGAGGCGGCTGCGTGAGCCAACGGCGGGTGTCGTGGCCAGCGCAGCGGCTGGACTGACGTTCGGAGTGGCCGTCCTGCTGTTCATCGCTTTGCTCTCCAGCCCAGCGGGCGAAACGGTCGTGCTGGCGGATTGGATTGCGGTTGGGACGCTGCGCGTGCCCTGGGCTTTCCAGCTGGACACCTTGTCGGTGACGATGGCGTTGGTTGTCTCCGGCGTTGGCATGCTCATCCACGTTTATGCTATCGGTTACATGCGTGGCGATCCACGATACACGCGCTTTTTCGTGTACATGAACCTGTTTCTGGCTGCCATGCTGCTTCTGGTGATGGCCGACAGCTTCCTGATGCTGTTCGTGGGCTGGGAGGGCGTGGGGCTGTGCTCCTTCCTGCTGATTGGCTTCTGGTTCGACAAGCCTGGTGGCGCGGGCTGGCGCAACAGCAGCGCAGCGCGCAAGGCTTTTATTGTCAATCGCATCGGCGACTTTGGCATGGTGCTGGCAATCGCGCTGCTGTTCTGGACCGCTGGCAGCCTGCGTTTCGCCGACGTATTTGCTGAAACGGAAGCAGTCTTTGTCCCTGGCGGAGCAGTAGTGACCCTCATCGCGCTGCTGCTGCTGCTGGGGGTAGTAGGCAAGAGCGCGCAGGTGCCCCTGTTCGTATGGCTGCCCGATGCTATGGCTGGCCCTACGCCAGTCTCTGCGCTGATCCACGCGGCCACAATGGTTACTGCTGGTGTGTATCTGATCATTCGCACGCACCCGATCTTCAACCTAGCGCCTGCTGCTCAGGAGATTGCAGCTGCTGCGGGGGTTATCACGGCGCTGCTGGCGGGAAGCGCGGCCGCGGCCCAGTTCGACATCAAGCGGGTGCTCGCGTACTCGACAATCAGTCAGCTTGGTTTCATGGTTGCGGCTGCCGGATTAGGCGCGTATGCCGGCGCGCTGTTCCATCTGGTAACACATGCCTTTTTCAAGGCGCTGCTTTTTCTGGCAGCGGGGTCAGTTATACACGCGCTGGCTCATGCCCACCAACACCGCCCTGGAAATGCTGACCCATTCGACGCGCAGGATATGCGCAACATGGGCGGGCTGCGCCGTCGAATGCCGGTGACCTTCTGGACATTCTTAGTTGGCGCGCTGGCGCTAGCCGGGTTGCCGCCGCTGGCCGGTTTCTTCTCGAAAGACGAGATTCTGGCAGCGGCATCCCACCACAGTTCATTGATGCTCGCAGGTTTGCTGGTGGCCGCCCTGCTGACCGCCTTTTATATGGGTCGGCAGGTGCTGCTCGTTTTCTTCGCTGCGCCACGCAGCGAAGCGGCAGAACACGCCGGCGAAAATCCGCCGGTGATGGTATGGCCGCTGGCGGCACTGGCGCTGTTGGCGGCCACAGCCGGTGCACTGAACCTGCCTGGTTCA
>Ga0308414_1000361_pt1 | contig 29132 bp, 28 predicted proteins | sample HotsprSampleOS50_FD_205667 | JGI IMG/M metagenome (GOLD analysis project Ga0308414, IMG submission 205667) | Hot spring phototrophic mat microbial communities from Octopus Spring, Yellowstone National Park, Wyoming, United States - 20090730_OS50 ...
AACACCACCATCACGACAAAGGTGCAGGCCGCGCCCACCGCGCTGATAACCAGTTTCTGGCGCCAGTGCGGGTCGTATTCCAGCGTCGTTTCCAGGCCCTGGATTATCTCCCCTGGCTGCATCCGCCCGATTTTGCGCAGGCGTACGACCATGCCGGTCTGTGAAATGGTGAAACTGAGGAACACACCCACCGCATAAAGCGGAATCAGCGCTGTCGTGCGCGCATCAGCTACGATCACCAGCAGCGAGGCGGCCACTGCCAGCAGCACGATGCCCCACGAGAACACCAGCCGTCCGCCGCGATAGGTGAGCTGACGCGGCAGGAAACCGTCACCGGCGTGCAGCGCCGCCAGGCGGGGGAAATCGGCGTAGCTGGTGTTGGCGGCCATCAGCAGGATGAGCGCTGTGCCGGCCAGCGTCAGCAGGTAGAGCGGGTTCTCTGGCCCGAAAATCGTGCGCCCCAGCTGCGAGATGACCGTTTCGGCTTCGCTGGGCAGCGCTTGAATCTGGTTGGCCAAGAAGGTGATGCCCAGGAACAGCGTGATGAGAATGCCCGACATCCACACCAGCGTCACGGCGGCGTTGTGGCTGCGCGGTTCTTTGAAGGCGGTGATGCCGTTGGAGATGGCCTCGATGCCGGTGAGGGCGGTGCAGCCGCTGGAGAACGCGCGCAGCACCAGGAACAGCGCCAGCGGTTCGAGTGTGGTGTGGTGGATGGCCTCCACGTCCACGACGGTGGGCAGGCTGCCGCTGAGGTAGCGCACGAAGCCCACCGCCAGCATGAGGAACATCGTCCCCAGGAAGAAATAGGTGGGCACGGCGAAGATGCGCCCGCTCTCTTTCACACCGCGCAGGTTGACCACCGTCATGAAGGCGATCACGCCCACTGCGATGTCCACGCGGTAGGGCAGTAAGGCCGGAAAAGCCGACGTGATTTGAGCCACGCCCGACGAGATGGATACCGCCACCGTCAGGATGTAGTCGGTCAGCAGGGCTGCGCCGGCGATCTGCGCCGGGACTTCGCCCAGGTTGTCACGCGCCACAATGTATGCGCCACCGCCGTTAGGATAGGCGTAGATCGTCTGCCGGTAGGAGATAGTCACAATCGCCAGCAGCACGGCGATAGCGACGGCGATGGGCAGCGACAGGCCGAAGATCGCCCCGCTGGCCCCCAGCCAGGTCGCGCCGGCGGCAAACGACAGGATGACGAGGATTTCCTCGGTGGCGTAAGCGGTGGACGAGAGCGCGTCCGACGCAAAGACGGCCAGGCCGATGGGTCGGCTGATGGCCTGGTGGGCCAGGTCTTTGGTTTGCAGCGGTTTACCGACCAAGATGTGGCCGATGTTCATGTGTGTGTTTACCCTTCGACTCGGCTGTGATGTGCAACCCAAAAAAATCTCCGGCGCAGCGGCCGGAGCGCGCAGGATGCGAGCTGGTAGCAAGAAGCGGGGTTATGCCGGCGGCGGGGTGCTGCTGGTCGGCAGCCAGGCGCTGGATGCTATACGCAGAAAAACCGTGGAGTCACGGCGTGGTGTGGTGTCGGCGAACGGGCGCATCGTGCATCTCGTTTCCTATGACACCTGAATCGTAGTCCTCAAGCTGGCGCGTGTCAAGCGAAATCGCCCAGGCAGACAAAGGGAAGTCCTGGCGGCGGCCCGCCGCCAGGCAGCGCGCCGCCTCAGCTTCGGCGCAGAAAGCGGAAGCGGGCGCGCGGGCCGGCGTCAGCGCCGGCGCTGTCCTCCGACATGGTGCGCAGGGCCGCCAGCGCGATGGCGTGGGTGGCAGCGGGCGCGGTGAGCACGACGAACACCAGCAGCACGATCAGCTTGAGCGCCACTGACGGCATGATGAGCGCGCCGCCCACCACGATGCCGCCCAGGCCCAGCGTCGAGATCAGGCCGCCGGCGTGCAGGCGGATGAAGACGTTGTTGAAACGCACCATGCCCAGCACGCCCAGGGCGCAAAAGGCCACGCCCAGCCCGATGAACAGCAGAGCAGCGATTTCCAGCACGTTAGGGAGCACGTTAGAACGCCTTTCCCTGCGCCAGGTAGCGGGCCACCGCCAGCGTCCCTATAAAGGCAAAAGCCGCCAGCGCCAGCGCCGCGTCCACGGCCAGGCCGTTCTGCTGGATAAGCGCCAGCAGGATCATGGCGGCGATGAGCAGCATGGTGGCCGCGTCAATCGCCTGCAGCCGGTCGGCCTGGGTTGGCCCGGCGGCCACGCGGTAGCCCACCGGCAGCAGCAGCAGCACGACCACCGCCAGCGCAATCTGCAGGCCGACTGCCACAATCTCACTCATGGCCCAGCACCTTTCCCAGCAGGCGGGCGCGCCGCTGCTGCACGGCCTCGACATCTGGCTGCATGTCCACGTCAATCAGATGCACCACGATCGTTTGGCCGCCGTCGGGCTTGAAATCTACGGCGATGCTGCCCGGCGTGACCGTGAGCGCGTGCGCGCTGAGGCCGGCCGTCACGCTGCTGTCGCTGCCCACCGGCAGCTCGATGAAGCCGGGGTTGACGGCTTTCGGCCCCGGCCTAAGGATGCGCCGCGCCATGTCCAGGTCGGATTCGAGCACAGCGCGCAGCACGTTGAGGCCGTACAGCAGCGCCGCCCCGACGCGCCGCGGCGTCCAGCGCACCAGCGGTTGGCGCGCGCCGCTGAGCGGGATCACCAGCGCCAGCCCCAGCACAAAGCCCAGCAGCGCACTGTCCAGCGCGACGCGGGCCGTGAGCATCATCCACACAACCGCCAGCACAGCGGCCCTGACCAGCAAACCGAGCATGAGCATTACCTCCCGAACACAGCGTTGATATAGATTTCCGGCTGCGCCAGCTCGCTGACGGTCAGCGCGGCTACTTCAAGCAGCGGGGCGGCGTAGATGCCGAAAACGACGCACAGGCCCACCAGCAGCAGCGGCGCGTAGGGGCTGTCGCCGTAGTCCTTGAGCGGCGCTGTGGTTTCGTCCGGCTTGCGCTGGAACATCAGCTGCCAGGTGCGCGTCATGTACAGCAGCGTGATCATACCCGCGCCCACTGCCAGCCCCAGCACCGCCCAGCTCTCGGCGGCGATGCCGCCGCGCACCAGCGCCAGCTTGCTGATGAAGCCGTTGAGCGGCGGCACGCCGGCCAGCGCCAGCCCGCCCAGCAGGTAGAGCGCGTTGGTCAGCGCCAGGTGCTTGCCCACGCCGGCGATCTCGGTGAGGCGCGCCGTTTTGGTCTGCGTGCGGCTGGAGACCACGCCGGTGAGCATGAGCAGCGACGACTTGATGAACGAGTGGTTGACGGCATACACCAGCGCGCCCACCAGCGCCGCCGGGTTGCCCCAGCCGATGGCCACCAGGATGAAGCCGATCTGGCCGAACGTCGAGTAAGCCAGCATGCGCTTGGCGTCATAGGTGCGCAGCGCGCCCAGGCTGCCGAAGAAGATGCCGATCAGCCCCAGCACGATCAGGATGTTCTGGATGGCGGCGGCTTCCTCGGTGAACAGCAGCGTCAGCATGCGGATCACACCGTACACGCCCACTTTGACCACCACTGACGACAGCACGGCGTGCACCGGCGTGGGCGCGGTGGTGTGAAAGTCCGGCTGCCAGAAGTGAAAGGGGAACACGGCGCTCTTGAGCAGGAACGCGCACAGCAGCATGACGGCCGCCTCGGTGGCCAGGAAGGGGCGCTCGCCGGTGGCCAGGACGCGCGCGATGTCGGCCATGTTGAGCGTGCCGAACGTGGCGTACATGGCGGCGACGCCCAGCAGCAGGAACAGCGTGCCCATTGCGCTGATGAACAGGTACTTGATGGCGGCCTCCAGGCCCAGCGGGTTATCGCTGATGGCCACCAGCAGCACCGAGGCGATCACCATGAGTTCAAGGAACACGAACAGCGTGAACAGGTCGCCAGTGTAGAGGCAGCCCACCAGCCCCGCGCCCATCGTCAGGAACAGCGAGATGAAGGCCGGGCGGTTGATCACCTTGTCGTGGCAGTGGTAGGCGTAGAGCAGGCCGCCGCCCACCACCGTCGTGGACATGGCGGCGAACAGCGCCGCCAGCCGGTCGGCCACCAGGATGATGCCGAACGGCGCGGTCCAGCCGCCCATCGTGTAGGTCTGCACGCCCTGGTCGAGGGCCTGCGCCAGCAGGATCAAGCTGCAGACCCAGGCCAGCCCACCGGCGACCACACCGAGCGCGCGCTGGGCGCGGTTGTAGCGGGACAGCGCCAGCCCCAGCACAGCCGCTGCCAGGGGGATGAAGATCGGGCCAAGCAGAAGCGGGTTTTCCATCGTTAGCCTACCAGTTCGTTGACGGAGTCGCTGTCCACTGTTTTGAAGCGGTTGGCAGACAGGTTGATCAGGGCCAGCAGCACGGCATACGAGCCGAAGCTGATGACGATGGCCGTCAGCACCAGGGCCTGCACCAGCGGGTCGCTGGGCTGGCCGCCCACCACCGTATTGGTGGTCTCGTCTACGTAGGCCGGCACAGTGCCATCCAGCGCGCCAGCGGCGAAGATGAACAGGTTGATGGCTGTGAACAGGATGAAGAAGCCCATCGCCGCCTTGATCAGGTCGCGGCGCAAAATCTGGAACACGCCCAGGCCGAACAGCACACCGGTTGCCACTGCCAGAGTCTCACTCATACGGTCAACTGCTCCTCTCGCTGCGCCGCTTTCTCGGCGCTCTCAGCCCCCTCAAGCGCCTCGGATTCAGGCTGTTCGGGGTGCGTGATCGTCTCCATAATCAGGCTGGCGCCGCCGAACACCGCCAGGAAGATGCCCAGTTCAAAAATCAGGGTGGAGGCCAGGTGCAGACCAGCCGGCGGGTCGAAGCCGGCGATCTTGGTGATGGCCAAGAACGGCCGCCCGAACAGCAGCGGCAGCGCCGCGTTGACCAGCGCCAGCCCCAGGCCAGCGGTGAGGATGCGCCAGGGGCGCAGCCAGCGCAGCCGCCAGCGCGTCTCCTCGTAGCCGAACACGACATACCACAGCGTCACCGCCAGCCCGCTGACCACGCCGGCGGTGAAGCCGTCGCCCGGGCTGCTGCCGCCGTACAGGATGTGCGTCAGCGAGACCAGCAGGGCGAAGGGCAGGACAATGCGCGCTGCCAGCCGCGTGAACGGCGTGTTGAAGTCCAGGCCGGGGCGGCGGCGCTGCACGGCGGCGAACGTGCCGGTGATGCCGGTGCGCCTGACGCGGGCCAGCAGCGTGGCCACGCCCACGGCCGCGAAGCTGAACACGGCGATCTCGATGAGCGTGTCGGTGGCGCGGAAGTCGGCGATGATAGCCGCCACCACATCCGGCGCGCCGGTCAGCGGGTAGGCGTTCTCCAGATGCCACTGGGCAATCGTGTCGCGGTCCGGGCGGTTGGCGATCGCTGTGAGCGCAAACAGGCCCACCGTCGTGCCGATCACGACTGCTACGGCAGCGTCGCGCCACACGCCGCCGCGCGACGTGCCCCACAGCACAGCCATTGCCTGGCGGCGCTGGCGGGTGGCGATGCGCCCGATCATCATGACCACCAACACCGTGCCCAGCGTCTCCACCAGGAACTGCACCAGGGCCACGTCTGGCGCTGGTTCCATCAGGAAGATGCCGCCCACCGCGTAGCCCATGACGCCCAGCGCAAGCGCAGCGGACAGGTGGTTGCGGAGCACGACGCTCATGGCGGCCGCGCCCACCGCCAGCACGACCAGCGCCACCTCCAGCACGCCGGAGGCGTCCTGGATGGTGACGTTCAGCGCCTGCCCCTGGAAGGCGTTGATCAGGATGCCGGATGTGAGCATGAGCAGCGCCACGCTGCCCAGGATGACGACCAGGTAGTGGCGCAGCTTGCCGTTCTGCGTGCGCAGGAGCTGGTCGGCGAACCACTCGACAGCGGCCACAATCCCCTCGTAGATGCGCGCAGCATTGGGCAGCGGCACGGCGCTCACCGGCCCCAGCCAGGCGCGGCGCGTCAGAAACAGCGCCGCGCCGGCCAGCACCGCCAGCGTGCTGAGAGCGAAGGCGGTGTTGAAGCCGGGGAACAGCTCCAGCTTGAACGCCTTGGGCACGGCCGGCGTGATCAGCGGGATGATGGTCACGGGCAGCGCCAGCCCGGCCAGCGCGCCGGTGAGGGCCAGCCCGCCGGGGCCGAACGCCAGCGCTGCTGGCGGCGTGTGGATGGGCAGCTCGGCCTGCGGCGGGCGCACGAACACATCCCAGAACAGCAGGAAAGCCAGCCCGGCGTTGAACACTGCGCTGACGACGATCACGGCCAGCGCCGGCGGGCTGTCAATAAAGGCCTCCAGCAGCGTTTCCTTGCCGACAAAGCCCAGCAGCGGGATCAGCCCGGCCATCGAGAGGCACGCCAGGCCAACGATGACGGCCGTGCCTGGCAGGTGCTGGCGCAGCCCGCCCAGCTTGTCAATGATGCGCGTGCCCGTCGCATGGTCCACGATGCCGGCGGAGAGAAACAGCGGCGCTTTGTAGAGCGCGTGCGCCAAGATGCCCACCGCCAGCGCCTTGAAACCGGCGTAGTCCGGCAGGCCAATAAGCGCGACCAGCGCGCCCAACTGGGCGACGGTGGTGTAGGCCAGCAGGCCTTTTAGATCGCGCTGGCGCAGCGCCAGCGCCGAGCCAACCAGCAGCGTCAGCAGGCCGATCGTCACCAGCAGATCGGCCCAGGCGGGCGTCTTGCCCAGCGTCGGGTACAGCCGCGCCAGCAGGTACACGCCGGCCTTGACCATGGTGGCGCTGTGCAGGAAGGCGCTGGCCGGCGACGGCGCGGCCATCGCCCCCGGCAGCCAGAAGTGGAACGGAAACTGGGCGCTCTTGGTGAAAGCACCCAGGGCCACCAGCGCCAGCAGCGCGGCGTAGAAGGGATGATCGGCCAGCGAGATGGCCAGGATGTCCGCCAGCTCCATCGAGCCAACGGCGCTGCCGATCAGCAGCAGGCCGACCAGCAGGGCCAGGCCGCCGCCGCCGGTGACCATCAGGGCTTGCAGCGCGCCGCGCCGCGCTTCTGAGTCCTTGGCGCCCTTGAAGCCGATCAGCATGAACGAGGAGACGCTGGTCAGCTCCCAGGCGATGAACAGCGCGATTACGTTGCCGGCCAGCACCAGCCACAGCATGGCGCCAGTGAAGACCAGCAGCCACTGGTAGAAGCGGGCCATCTCCTGGGTGTCGTCGAAGTAGTGACCGGTGTAATAGAACACGGCGATGCCCACGCCGCTCACCAGCGCGGCGAAGAGCAGCGCCAGGCCGTCCAGGTAGAACGACAGCGTCAGGCCCAAGTCTGGAACCCAGGGCACGACGTAGGTCAGCGCGCCCTGCTCAGTCACAGCGGGCAGGGCCGCCAGCGCCGCCGCAAACAGCGCGGCCATCAGGCCGGTCGCGATGAGCGTCAGCGCGCGCCGGCCCAACGCGCGCGTCAGCCAGGGCACAGGCAGCGCCAGGATAAACGGGGCAGCGGTAAACAACAGCAGTTCCATAGGCGGGCGTCTTTCGCTAGCGCGTGAGTCACTCTCTACGGTTCATGTCATGTCTGGCCAGCAGCGGGGCGCAGCCAGGGTTTAGGCGGTTAAGCGCCTTATTATAGCAGCGCAGGCGGCAAAGCAAGCCAGCGTTCGGGCTGCGCGGCAGGGAAACCGGCAGCGGCCCCGCGGCGGCCAGCCGCGCGCTGATTAAGATCGCATTTTTGGGAAAATTCGAGAGTGCATCATACCCGTCCTGCGGTTGGCTCATGCCCCCCAAAGATGGGGGGGCTGGCCCAGACGCGCGCTTTCACGCGGCGGCTGATCGCTGTAGACTGGAGGCGGTACACAGAGAGGCGGGATGCTGATGATCTCCGGTTACTGGGCGCACAACCACGGCGTGCACCTGCATTACCTGGACAGCCGAACAGAGGACTCCAGCACGCCTGTGGTGTTCGTGCCAGGGCTGCGCGGACAGGCGGACGACTTCCGCCCCATGATCGCTGCGCTGGCCCCGCGCCGGGCGCTGGCGCTCAGCCTGCGCGGGCGCGGCCAGAGCGACACGCCCGACGTGGGCTACACCTTTGCCCATCACGTGAGCGACGTGGCGGCGGTGATCGCGCAGGCGCGGCTTAGCCGCTGCTGCCTGGTGGGCCACTCTGTCGGCGTGGCTTACGCGATTGGCTGCGCGCTGGAGCGCCCGGAGCAGGTGGCCGGGCTGGTGCTGGCGGGCTATCCGGCGGCATATCCCCGGATGACGGCCGACTGGGCGCTGCACGTGCTCGAAACGCACCCCGGCGAGATGCGCACCAAGGCGCTGCTGGGCGTGCAGCAGGAATCGGAGCTGGTGGACCTGTGGCCGCGCCTGGCGGAGCTGGCCTGCCCGATATTGGTGCTGCGCGGCGGCAGGGGATCGTCGCGGCTGGACGCGGAGACAGCCCAGCGCTACACGCTGCACGCGCCGCAGGCCCAGGTGATGGTGTTTGAGGACGCCGGTCACCGGCTGTGGAACCCAAATTTTGAGCGCTTCATCGGCGCGGTGCGCGCCTTTGCCGAGCGGCTGGACGAACCAGGCAGCTGAGCGCGCTCAGGGCAGCATCACGATGCGGAAACCGATCGAGGCGTACTGGGTCTCTGGTTTCAGGCAGTAGCGCAGGGCGATCTGCGCCCGCTCCTGCCCACCCAAGAACGAGCCGCCCTGGATGGCGCGCTTGGCGTTGGCGGCGATGTCGAGCGTGAGGCCGTTGGGCGTCTCGGCGTCCAAGCACCACTCCCACACGTTCCCGGCCATGTCCATCGTGCCGAAGGGGCCGGCCCCGCCGGGGTAGCGGGTGACCAGCGTGGTCATGTTCAAGCCGCTCTCGCGCGTGTTGGCCCGTTCCGGGTCGAACGTGTCGCCCCAGGGGAACAGGCGATCGCTGTCGCCCTTGGCGGCGCGCTGCCACTGAGCCAGCGTGGGCAGCGAGATGGTGCAGCCCAGGCGCGCGCCCAGCCAGTGGCAGAAGGCCAGCGCGTCATACCAGCTCACGCGCTCGCGCGGGCGTTCGTCGCCCTTGTAGCTGGACGGCTTGGGCTGGGGGTTGTTCATGCGCCACTGGCGCGCGTGGGGCGAGTACTGCCACCAGCGCACGTTGGCGTAGCCGCCGGGGTCGTTGAGAAAAACCTGGTACTGCGCGTTGGTGACCGGGTAGCGCGCCATGCGCAGCGCCTTCACCTCAACCGTGCGCACATCGCGCACGGTGTTCTGGTCGTCCACGTATTTGATGCGCACCGGCCCGGGCGCGATCTCGCACCATTCCAGCAGGGGCAGGCTGGCGCTGCTGACCAGGGCGGGCGCAGCGCGCAGCACCGGCGGCGGCGCAGATGGCCGGGGGTGCGCCGCAGCCGGCGCGCCGGCGGGCGCGGCCGCCGCAGCCACAGCCGCAGGCGCGGCCACCTGCTCCGGCGGCGTGCTGTTCTTCTTGCTTGTGTGGCCCTCGCACAGCAGCGCCAGGCACTCCGGGTCGTAATCAGGATACTGCTGGCGGAAAGCCTGGAAGGCCTCGCAGCCCAGCTTGAACGTCTTCTTCATGCGAATCAGGTCTACAATCGGGCGGTAATCGCGTTCGGCGTCGCGCAGGTAGGCCTGGCGCTCCAGGCCGGCCTCGGCCTCGGCCAGCAGGGCGTCTATATTGATGAAGCGCGTCTTGTAGCCGGCGGCTTTGGCCTGTTTGAGCACGTACACCGCCTGGTCGTACTCGCCGCGCTCCATGGCGGCGGCGGCCACGCTGATCACGTTGTTGTGGTTGGGCACGGGCGGCTTGATAGAATCCGGCGTGATATTCGGCGCCGGCCCGCTGGGCTGGCGGTGAGCGCCGCGCTCGGCGCTGTAGATGGCGTTGAGCAGGGTTTTGACCGCCTCAGCGGTCAGCCCCTTGCTCATGTCGGCGTACTGCAGATCGCGCAGGGGGGCCGGGATGTCGGTTCCTTCCTGGATGAGCACCGGGAAGATATGCCGCCCTAGGCCCATGGCCAGCTCGAATTCGCGCCGGCAGTACTCCGAGGCGACCGATTCAGGCGAAAGCAGGTAGACGAAGCCCTCGCACCAATCGAGGCGGCGCAGGATTTCCTTCCACCAGTGCTGGCCGGCGTAGAGCCGCTGGTCAAACCAGGTGTCGTGCACGTCGAGCGTGTTCACGATCTGGATGCAGAACGACTTGTCCACACGAGCATAGCTAATAAACAGTTTCATGATAAGTCAATCCATCACACGATCATATGATTGCGAAAATCGCTCGGTGGAGAGTTGAGTCTGGCGTGCGGCGGCGGTGTGACTCTAACGGAATAATGCCACGCTTTTGTCCGGCCGGCAAAGCGCCGTTTTTCACAATGCGCGGCGCTCAAAGGCCGCGCTCAACTGGCGCGGGCGGCGCGCCAGCGGTGCACAGCCGCCAGCGCCTCAGGTGTGCCAATATGTTCCAGCGCCAGCGCCGCCAAGTCACAGACGCGCTGCCGCTCCCAATACGGGCCGCTGGCGTCGTCCAGGCAGGCGGTCAGCTCGGCCACTATGGTGGCGTCGGCGGATTCGCGCAGCACACGGGCGGCGGCCCAACGCACGTTGTTGTCGGCGTCGTGCAGGGCCAGCGCCAGCGGCTGCGCCGCGCCCGGCCCGCGCAGGCGGCCCAGCGCTTCGACGGCGGCCAGCCGCACGAACGGCTCTGGGTCCTCTACGGCGCGCTGCAGGGCTGGCAGGGCGCGCGCGTCACCCAGCAGGCCCAGCGCCTCGGCGGCGGCCTCGCGCACCAGGTTTTTCTTGTCGGCCAGCAGGGCCACGATGTCGGGCGCGGCCCCGGGGTCGCGCAGCTCGCCCAGCGCGCGCACCACCGCGACGCGCACGGTCCAGTTGCTGTCGTTGAGCGCCTCCACCAGGGCAGGCACGGCGCTTTTGTCGCGTATCCAGGCCAGCGCCTCGGCGGCGGCCCAGCGCACGACCCAATCAGGATCGGTTAGGGCGGCGGTCAGGCGCTGCACCAGCTCCAGGTCTTGGGTCCCGCGCAGCAGGCGGGCGTATTCGCGCAGCGCTTTGGCCGCCTTCTGGCGCGCGTGCCAGTCGGGGTTGCGCAGGTCGTCGAGCAGGCGCAGCACCAAGCGGCGATGGGTGGGGCGTTCGGCTGGCCCGTGTTCCGACAGGTCCGGCTCGAACGGCCCTTCGGCCTCGGCGGCCTGGGGAGCGGGGTTGGCACGCCGCCAGTGGCGGACGGCGTCGCGGGCCTCGAACGTGTCAATGGCCAGCAGGGCGCGGGCTGCCATCTCGCTGATCGGCTCGTCGCTCATCCAGGGGACGCTGGCATCGAACAGCCGGCCGATCAGGGCCGGCACGGCCTGCGGGTCGCGGATCGCGCCGAGGATATCTACGGCGGCGCTGCGCGCGTTGGCGTTGTCGCTCTCCAGCAGCGCGATCAGGCCGGGCACAGCCGGCTGCCCCACGCCCTTGAGCGCCTCCGAGACAGCGTCGCACACCAGGTAGTCCTGGTCGTTGAGGGCCTCCACCAGCGCCGCAACAGCCTCCGGCGTGCGGAACAGCGCCAACGTCTGCGCTGCCGCGATGCGCACCTGGTTGTCGCCGTCCCCCAGGGCAGCGATCAGGGCGGGCACGGCGACATCTGGCGCGGCGTCTTTCAGCGCGCGCAGCGCGTCGCGGCGCAGCGCCCAGTCCGGGCTGTCCAGCGCTGGCTCAGCGACCGCCTCGGCCGACACGCGGCGGCCCGTCATGGTCTCCAGCCGTTTAAGCACGCCGGACGCTGACGTCGAGACGGGGCGGGGGGCCGGCTGGCGCGGCGGGGGCGGCGCGTCGGCGCGGGGCGGCCGGCTGCTGTGCAGCCAGCGCTCGAGCGCCACCAGCGCCTCGCCGGTTCCCAGCGACCGGAGCAGGCGGGCGGCCGCGTCACAGACACGGCAGTTGCTCAGGCGCGACTGCGCCGTATCAGACAGACACTCGATCAGCCGTTTCACAGTTCTTGGATCTCCTGTGTTCTCCAGAGCCTCAACTGCGGCGCAGCGCACTTCAACGCTGGCGTCGTGGGTGGCTTCCAGCAGGGCGTCGTAGGCGGCGGGGCTGCTCATTAGACTCAGCGCGCCCACCATCAGACGGCGCGTTTCGTCGCTTTCGCCCGGCCGGCGCAGAATGGCCAGGACATCGGCCAGCGCTGGCGTGTCAATCCAGCCTAGGGCGCGGGCGGCCGCCCGGCGCACGCGGGCGTTGTCGTGGTAAACTGCCTCTTTCAGCCAGGGAATGGCTGCCGCGCTGCGCAGTTGGCCGAGCGCGGTGGCAGCCTCGGCGCTGACCAGGTGATCGTCGTCGTAGAGCGCGTCCACCAGGGCGGGCACGGCGGCCGGGTCGCGCTTCTCGCCCAGCGCCCAGGCCGCGCCGCGCCGCACGCTCTGGTTGGGGTCGCGCAGCAGGGTCAGCAGCGTGGGCAGGGCGCTGTCGCCAAGCTGGCGCAGGGCGACGGCGGCGCGGTCGCGGATTTCGTCCTCCAGCGCGCGCAGTGTCTCGGCCAGGCCGGGCAGCACCGGCATATCCAGTTCCCACAGCGTCTGAACAGCGGCCCAGCTTACCGCCCAAGCGCCGTCGCGCAGGGCTTCTATTAAGATCGGCAGGGCAGTGTCGCGGTCAATGTGCGCCAGGATGCGGGCGGTGGCCACGCGGCTGTCTGGCACGCCCACGTGCACGCCGCTGGTGAGCAGGGGGATGATCTTGAGCAGGGTTCGGTCTTGCACGTTGATGCCGTCAGCGATGCACGCCAGCGCCAGGAACGGGTCCACCTGGGCCACCGTCCACACGTTGGCGTCCGGGTTGGGCAGGATGCCGCACAGGATGACGATGGCGCGATCCCAGCGCGTGGGCAGCCGCTGGCCGCTGGCGTCGAGCTGGGGCGGCGACAGGCACGTTTGCAAGCCGGTGCGGGCCAGCCCTAGGGCGGCGAAATACTCCTGCAGCGCGTGATAGGTGAAGCGCACGCTGCCGCCGCGCTGCTCCAGGAAGTGGGCGGCCACCGCCGCCTGCAGCACGGCCCGGCTGCCCAGCGACTCTAAGGCGTAGTCCTCTGAGACATACACCGGCAGGCTGCCGTCTACCATGTTGTACGCCAGGTCAGTGAGGGCGATTTCCACCTCATCGAAGCTGACGCGCTGCGGCTCGCGGGCGGGTTGAGAGCGCTTCCACATCTCGGCAGCCAAACGCCGCAGCAGTTGGCCCAGGTTATTGGGCAGGTCGCCGTGGCGCGTGCTTTTGAACACCAGGATCAGCGCGCTGAGCAGGAAAGGGTTGCGGCACAGGTCGTGGAGGTGCTGGGCGTACTCGTCACCGGCCAGGACGCGCGTGTTGAAGATGTCGCCGGCCACCGGCCCCAGGCAGCGGGCCGCGAACTGCCGGATGCGCGCCCGGTCCAGGTCTTGGATCATGACCAGCGGCAGGCCCAGGTCGCGGGCCGGCGTGTAGTCCTCGGCGCGGCAGGTGATGACCGCGCGCGGCGCGCGGGCGCTGTGCAGCCAGGCGCGCAGGGCGCGGATGCGGGCGCTGGTGAGGGCGGGCATTTCGCTGAGGCCGTCTAAGCACAGCAGCAGGCCGCCGCGGGCCAGGCGGCGCAGCGCGTCCGTGTCGCCCAGCGGCCAGTGGCGGCGCAGGAAATTGGGCAGCGTTTCGTCGTCCTGCCAGTCGGCGAGGTGGATGAGGACCGGCAGGGGCGCGCTCAGCGGCGCGGCCTGAAATTGATGGGCCGCCGCCAGGACGAAACTGCGCAGGGCGTACGTCTTGCCGCTGCCAGGCGGGCCGGCCAGCACGATCGCACGATGGCGCTCCAGCGCCTGGGCGAAGTGCGTCAGCGGGGTGAAGCGCCGGCTGGGCGGGCGCGATGTGTCTACCGGCGAGCGGCCGTTAGGGCGCGTGACCAGCGCGAACGGCAGCGGCTCGGCCTGCTGCTTGACGAAGCCAGGCTCAGGCCGGGCGAAGTCGTTGTCCAGGAGCTGATCGTCCTCGGTTACCTGCTGGATGTAGGCGATCAGGCGGCGGTCGGCTTCCAGTTGGGCGATCAGGCTGGTGATGTAGCGCGTTTCAGCGTCGGGCGCGCCGTCGAAGTGGGCCTGGAACTGCTCGCGCAGCACGCTCACCAGTTTGCGCAGCGCCTCGGCGTAAGCGGCCGGGTCCTGCCAGCGGGTGAAGTCAATGTACTGCTGGCGCTGAATTTCGATCGGCCACTCTTTGTCGTCCACTGGGCGCAGCAGCACGGGGAACACCGGGCGCTTGAGCCGCACCGCGCGCGCTAGCTCGTTCTTGCAGTATTCAGCTTTCACGTAGAGGGGGCTGATCACCGCGATGACCGCGGCTGAGTTATCCACCGCTTCCTGCAGGGCCGCCAGCCAGTCTGCACCGGGCTTGATGTCCATCCGGTCCATCCACAGCCGCAGACCCTCGTTCTTGAGACTCGCAGCCAGTCGAAGAGCGAAATCTACCTCTGCGCTGCGATAGCTGAGAAAGATGTGCCCGTTATCGTCCAAAGCCGACTCCGCCCCTGCCGGCGGCGAGTCCCCCCTACCTGGCTTTATCGTTTTCACGTGAGTCGAACACATGACGGAATATAAGCACCTGCAATTGTCATTATAGTAATGCTTGTAATCTCTGGCAAATCCCAATCTGTTACAATTACGATTTTGTAATCGTAATATCGGAGTAACCTAGCGCTGACGGGGAAGTTGTAGCGCGCTGGCCGGCGTGCTATAGTGCACCGTAGGGGCAAAGACTGCGCACACATCAGCCGGAGGAAAGCGCTGTGATCAAGGAATTCCGTGAGTTCATCATGCGCGGCAATGTGCTCGACCTCGCCGTCGGTATCATCCTGGGCGGGGCTTTCGGCACGATCGTCAACTCGTTGGTCAACGACATCCTGATGCCGCCGATCGGCCTGCTGCTGGGCGGGGTGGATTTCTCCAACCTGTTCATTGACCTGTCCGGCCAGGGGTTCGCGTCGCTGGCGCAGGCGCAGGCAGCCGGCGCGCCCACCATTAACTACGGCCTGTTCATCAACGCCGTGATCAGCTTCCTGATTATCGCGCTGGCTGTGTTCTTTGTGGTCAAAGCCTACAACACCGCCATGCGCGCCTTCGAGAAAGAGAAGGCTCAGGAAGCGGCGCCGACCGGCCCGACAACAGAAGAAAAGCTCAACGCCACGCTGGAGCGGCTGGCCAACTACCTGGAAGCGCAGAACAGGTAGGAACGGGCCGCGCCCTTTTACCGCCCCGCGCCGCCATTGTATAATCGGCGGCGGCCGGGGGTCGTGTGGGGGAAGTTGTGCCCATTCTGCGTGAAGGCGAATTGGATATCATCAGCCACAGCGCGGAGCAGACGCGCCGGCTGGGCGCGCGCCTGGGGTCGCTGCTTCAGGCGGGCGACATTATCTGCCTGTCGGGCGATATGGGCGCGGGCAAGACCGTGTTTGCCGCTGGCATCGGGCGCGGCTGGGGGGCCACTACCCCGCTCACCAGCCCCACTTTCAACCTGATTCACCAGCACCGGCGCGACAAGGACAAGCAGGTGCTGTATCACCTGGACTGCTATCGGCTAGAGAGCGCCGCCGACGCCGAGCGCATCGGCCTGGACGACGTGCTGGACGGGCGCGGCCCGGTCATTTTCGAGTGGCCAGAGCACATCGAGGACGCGCTGCCGCCCCACCGGCTGTGGATCGAGCTGCGCATCCTGGAGCAGACGCGCCGCAACTTCATCTTCAACGCCAGCGGCCGGCGCTACGAGGAGCTGATCGAACAGTTTCGCGGCTCGACTTTCGGGGTGTAGAACGGGATGCTGCTGGCTATTGACACCGCCACTCAGGTCATGAGCCTAGCCCTGCACGATGGCGACAGCGTGCGCGCTGAGGTCACCTGGCGCACGGCCAACAACCACACCGCAGAGCTGGCTCCCGCTGTGCGCGACCTGCTGGCGCGCAGCGGCGCGGCGCTGGGCGATCTCAGGGCGCTGGCGGTGTCTATCGGGCCGGGGTCGTACACCGGGCTGCGCATCGGCGTGGCGCTGGCCAAAGGGCTGGCCGCCGCGCGCGGCCTGCCGCTGGTGGGCGTGTCGTCGCTGGACACGCTGGCGGCAGCCCAGCCCTACGTGCAGGGCAGCGGGCTGGTGGTGGTGGTGGAGGCCGGGCGCGGCCGCGTGATCGCCGCCACTTACCGCTGGCGGCGCGGCCGCTGGGATAACCGAGGCGAGCCGGAAACGCTGGATTGGGACACGCTCATCGCCAGCATTGACGGCCCGGCGGCCCTCACCGGCGACATCAGCGCGGCGGCGCAGGCCCGGCTGGCGGAAGCGCAGGCGCGCGGCGTGCCCATCACGATCAACGCGCCGGTCTACCGCCTGCGTCGGGCCGGCTTCCTGGCCGAGGAAGCGCTGGCCCGCCTGCGCGCCGGCGGCGATTACAGCGCCGCCCGCCTGACGCCGCTCTACGTCAAGACGCGCGACCTGCCGGGGAACGCATGAGCAGCCTGACGCTGCGCTATATGCGCACTGCTGACATCGGCCAGGTGATCGCCATTGACAACGTGTGCTTCGACCCGCCCTGGTCGGCGCGCTCCTACGCCTACGAAATCAGCGAGTCCAGCTGCAGCCACATGGTCGTGCTGGAGCGCAGCGGGGCCAGGGCCGCGCCGTCGCGCTGGCGGCGCTGGCTGGGCCTGGGCAGCGCCGGCCCGGAGTCCGGCCTGATCGTGGGCTACGGCGGCCTGTGGCAGATCACCGACGAAGCGCACATCAGCACCATCGCCACGCACCCCGGCTGGCGCGGCCGCGGCTACGGCGAAATCCTGCTGGCGGGGATGGTGCGGCGGGCCTGTACGCTGGGCGCGGCCTACATCGTGCTGGAAGTGCGCGTGAGCAATTACGTGGCGCAGGCGCTGTACCACAAGTACGAGTTCGTTGTCGCCGGCGTGAAGCAGCGCTACTACCGCAACAACAACGAGGACGCCTACGATATGCGCCTCGACCTGACCGACGCAGGCATTCGCGCGCGCTTTGAAGAGCGGCTGGCCGCGCTGCGCCAGCGCCAGCCGTTCGCCGATCAGTACAGCGAGGCTGTGCCAGCCCGCCGCTGACGCCCGGCCGCCTGAAGCAGAGAGGGGTCACATTGCGATGAAGCTGCACATTGTGGGCGGTTTTCTGGGCAGCGGCAAGACGACTGCAATCGCGGCCGCCGCGCGCCTGCTGATGGCGCAGGGGCAGCGCGTGGGCATTGTCACCAACGACCAGGGCCGCTACCTGGTGGACACCGCCTTCTTCCAGGCGCTCAACGCCCCGGCTGTGGAAGTGACCGGCGGCTGCTTCTGCTGCAATTACGACGACCTCGACGCGCGCCTGAGCCAGCTTCAAGCTGAGGCGCAGCCGGATGTGATCTTCGCCGAGTCGGTGGGGTCGTGCGCCGACGTGGTGGCGACGGTCATCCGGCCGCTGCTGACGCTGCGCCACGCCCCCGCCAGCTTGAGCGTGTTCGCCGACGCCCGTCTGCTGCGCCTGCGCCTGCTGGGGGCGGCGCTGCCGTTCGCCGACGACGTAGTCTACATCTTCGACAAGCAGATTGAAGAGGCCGGGCTGCTGGTGGTCAACAAAGCCGACCTGCTGCCGCCGGCGGAACTCGACGAGACGCTGGCGCTGGCGCGCGCGGCTTACCCGGACAAGCGCATTCGGCCGCAGCGCAGCCTGGACGCTGACAGCGTGGCCGGCTGGCTGGCCGCGCTCGAACAGGCGGCCCAGCCGCCCGACACGGCGCTGGAGATGGACTACGCGCGCTACGGCGCGGGCGAGGCGGCGCTGGCCTGGCTCGACCTGGACCTGGCGCTCGATGCGCCGGGCGCAGACGGGCGGGCGGCGGCGGCGGCGCTGATTGGCGCGGCAGTGGCGGCGGCGCGCGCTGGCGGGTTTGCCGTGGCGCACCTCAAGTTTCTCGTCCGCGCCGGCGCGCAGGGCGTCAAGGTCAGCGTGCCGGCGCTCGATGACGGCGCGTGGGCGGGGCAGCTGCCGCCGCTGCCGGGCGGCGCGCTGACGCTGCTGGTCAACGCGCGCGTTGAGGCCGGAGCCGACGCCCTGCGCGACGCGCTGCTGGCGGCGCTGCAGGCCGCTGCGGCTGAGGCCGGCGTCGCGCTGGCGGTGCGCCGCGCCGACAGTTTCCATCCTCCGCAGCCCGTCCCGACCCACCGGCTGCCGCCGGCTGGCTGATTTTGCCGCGTTAGTCCGCGTCCGCGCGAATTTTCGCGCAAACGTGCGCACATGTGTTCGCCTCAAAATAGAACTAGTGTGCTAATCTAAGCGCAGGCCGGCGTGGACGCCGCGCGGCGCGGACGGCAGCCTTTCCCCTGTTTCCGTCAGCCGTGACCGCCAGCGCAGCCGGAGGGCGAGACCGCCGCGCGTCCGGGCCGTGCCGCTCAGGTAACCGCGCACAGGGACATCCACAGCGATGTCCTTTTGCGGCTGGCACGGAGGCGCAAGGCATGGCACGTCAGTACACCGAGGCCGAGAAAGCGGCAGCGCTGGAGCGCCTGGCCGCCAGCGGCGGCAGCTTCGTCCGCGCCAGCCGCGAGACCGGCATCCCGGCGTCCACGCTGCGCGGCTGGGCGCGGAAAGCCGGCGGCGTGTGCGCCCCCCTTCCCGCAGGCGCAGACGCGCTGGCGCAGCTCCAGCAGGCGCTCATCCGCGACGCGGTGGCGCTGGCGCTGTCGCTGGACGAGGCGATTGACGACGCGCCGCTGGGCCAGCGCGCCGCCGCCCTCAACCAGCTCATTGACAAGATTCTCAAGCTGGCCGACCGCCTGCCCGCCGGCAGCGAGCAGGTGATCCGCATCGAGTACGGAGACCCCGATGGTACGACTCATCAGGCCCCACCCTGGGCAAGAGACGATCCTTCGGAATGAGGCGCGCTTCCGCGTGGTGGCGTGCGGGCGGCGCTTCGGCAAGACCGAGATCGGCAAGATCGCGCTGCTGGAACGGGCGGTGCGCGGCGGGCGCGGCTGGTGGCTGGCCCCCACCTACGGCATGGCGGCCCAGGTGTGGCGCGACCTGCGCGCCGCCTGCGCCGGCATCAGCGGCGTGCGCGCCAGCGAGCGCGAGCGCCGGCTCGACCTGCCCGGCGGCGGCCTGATCGCCGTGCGCAGCGCTCATCGGCCCGACCTGCTGCGCGGCATGGGGCTGGATTTCGCCGTGTTAGACGAAGCCGCCTTCATGACGCCGGACGTGTGGCCGCAGATCGTGCGGCCGATGCTGCTGGAGCGGCAGGGCGGTGCGCTCTTCCTCAGCAGCCCCAACGGGCGCAACTGGTTCTACGAGCTGTTCGCGCTGGCGCAGAGCGGCGCGCTGGGTTGGGCGGCCTTTCACTTCACGTCTTACGACAACCCGCTCATCCCGCGCGCTGAGCTGGACGCCATCCGCCGCGCCACGCCGGAGCGCGTGTGGCGCGAGGAGTACCTGGCGGAGTTCATGGCCGAGTCCGGCCAGGTGTTCCGCAGCGTGCGGGCGGCAGCCAGCGCGCCCGCCGCCGCGCCGCAGCCGGGCGCGGTTTACAGCGCCGGCGTGGACTGGGGGCGCGACGGCGACTTCACCGCCGTAGCCGTGATTGACGCCAGCGCGCGCCAAATGGTGGCGCTTGACCGCTTCACCGGGCTGCCGTGGGCGCTGCAGCGGGGACGGCTGGCAGCGCTGTGCGCCCGTTGGCGGCCCGCCGCCGTGTGGGCGGAGATCAACAGCATCGGCTCGCCCAACGTCGAGGCACTCCAGGCCGAGGGCCTGCCGGTGCGCCCCTTCCATACCAGCGCCGCCAGCAAAGGGCCGCTGATTGAAGGCCTGGCGCTGGCCATCGAGCGCGGCGACCTGGCGCTGCTGCCCGACGAGACGCTGCTGGCCGAACTGGCTGCCTACCGCGCCGAACGGCTGCCCAGCGGCGGCTACCGCTACAGCGCGCCGCCCGGCGGTCATGACGACTGCGTGATTGCGCTGGCGCTGGCCTGGCACGGCGTGCGCTTTAGCGGCGCGCGCGTGGATTTCGCCTGAGCGCTGACGGCTGGGCGCGCTGTGCGGTAGAATAGTTCCGCGACCAAACAGGCTGGACATACAGGGGAGGCAGCCGTGAAAACAGTCGTCGTCGCCTCAACCAACCCGGTCAAAATCCGGGCCGCCCGCGCCGGCTTCGAGCGCATGTTCCCCGACGAACACTTCCGCGTGACCGGCGTGGCCGCGCCCTCCGGCGTGAGCGACCAGCCGTTGAGCGACGGCGAGACCTACCGCGGCGCGCGCAACCGCGCCGAGGCGGCCGCGCAGCTCAACGCCGAGGCCGATTTCTGGGTAGGCATCGAGGGCGGGGTGGAGCTGATCGAGGGCCAGCTGCAGGGCTTCGCCTGGGTGTTTGTGCGCGGGCGTGAGCGCAGTGGGGCCAGCCGCACCGCCACTTTCGCCCTGCCAGACGCGGTGGCGCAGTTGGTGCGCGCCGGCACTGAGCTGGGCCTGGCGGATGATATTGTCTTCGGGCGCACCAACTCCAAGCAGGAGAACGGCTCAGTGGGGCTGCTCACGCAGGACGTCATTGACCGCACCGCCTACTACGAGCACGCTGTCATCCTGGCGCTGATCCCGTTCAAGAACCCGGCTTTCGCCTTCGACGCTGGCTAGCGCGCAAGCCAACAGGGAGACACATGACTCAACCTACTGTTATTCATCTGGTGCGCCACGGTGAGGTGCACAACCCAACAGGCGTGCTGTACGCCCGGCTGCCCGGCTTCCGCCTCAGCGCGCGCGGCCAGCAGCAGGCCCGCGCCGCTGGCGAGGCGCTGCGCGCCCGGCCCCTGGCCACCCTGTTCAGCAGCCCGCAGCAGCGCGCCCAGGAGACGGCCGCCCTGATCGCCGCCGCGCGCGGCGGCTGCGACGTGCGCGTTGAACCGTTAATAGATGAAATTCTCACGCCGCACCAGGGCCGCCCGCTGGCCGAGATGGAGGCCGCCGGCTGGGACCTGTACACGGGCATTCCGGCTGGCTACGAGCGACCGGTTGACATCCTGCGCCGGACACAGGCGTTCATCAACCGTGTGCGCGCTGAGCACGCCGGCCAGGAGGTGGCCGCCGTGACTCACGGCGACATCATCACGTTCATGATTCTGTGGGCCAGCGGCGTGCCGGTGGACGGCGCAGACCCCGGCGACCGGTTCGAGCTGCTGGTGCGGCTGGGCCTGCCGGAGGTCTATCCGGCGACCGCGTCCATTTCGACGTTCACCTACAGCAGCGCCGCCCTGGACGCCGTGCCCGCTTTCAGCTACCTGCGGCCGTACTAAGGCGGGCGGCTGTGGCGCGGGCGCTGGTTACCGGCGGGACAGGCTTTGTCGGCTCGCACATTGCGCGGGCGCTGGCGGCGCGCGGGCACAGCGTGCGCGTGCTGCACCGTGCCAGCTCGCGCCTGGAGGCGCTCAACGGCGTCCCGTTTGAGTCGGCGCTCGGCGATGCGCTGGATGAAGACGCGCTGCGCGCCGCTTGCGGCGGCTGCGACTGGGTGTTTCACGCGGCGGCGGTGGCCGATTACTGGCAGGCTGACCGCCAGCAGCTGTACGCCGTCAACGTCGAGGGGACGCGGCGCGCCCTGCGGGCCGCCCGCGCCGCCGGTGTGCGGCGGGTCGTGTTCACCAGCAGCGCGGCGGCGGTGGGCTTTGGCCGGCGCGGCCAGCCCGCCGACGAGCGCCAGCCGTTCAACCTGCTGCCCCACCAGTTCCCCTACGGCCACAGCAAGCACCTGGCCGAACAGGCCGCGCGCTACGCCTGGGCAACCCACCGCCAGGAGGTTGTAATTGTCAACCCGGTGGTTGTGATGGGGCCGGGCGATCTCAACCTGATTTCTGGCCGCTTCATCCTTGAGGTGGCGCGCCTGCAGTGGACGATCCCGGTCACGAGCGGCGGCATAGGGGTGACGGACGTGCGCGACGTGGCGCGCTGGCATATCGCCGCCGCTGAGAGCGGCCAGCCAGGTGAGCGCTACATCTTGGGCACGGCCAACTACACGTACAGCGACTGGTACGCCATGATCGCGGACACGGCGGGGGTGGCGCGCCCGTTTCTGCCGGCGCCGGGCTGGGCGCTGCCGCTGGCCGCCGCGCTGGTCGAGCGGCTGCGGGCGCTGGGCGCGGCGCTGCCGGTAGACCCAGAGCAGACGCGGCTGGGCGCGCGCCGCATCTTCTTCGACTATCGCAAGGCGTGGGACGCTTTCGGCCCGCCGCAGATAGACATGCACACCAGCCTGCGCGACACGTACGACTGGTACGCCGCGCGCGGCCTGATTCAGCCGGGGGCGGCGGGCCGGGCCATCGCCCAGGCTGGCGCGCTGCTGGGCCTGCGCGCTGCGCGTCCCTGAAAGACTCACGATTTTCCCATGTAAAGCTCATTGAAAGCCTTGATAATTTATTGATATACGTGTGAGGCAGCCCTGTAATGCGGCGTCACACACGCTGTGCGACCGTGCGGGGGAAGTGTTCGGGCAGGTGCAATATGCGTATCGTTATCACTGGCGGCACTGGCTTGATCGGCACGCCGCTTGTTAAACTGCTGGCCCGCGACGGCCATGAAGTCATTGTTTTAAGCCGCAACCCCAAGGCCAAGGCCGTCCCCGCCGGCGCGCGCCTGCTGCGCTGGGACGCGCGCACGCCTGACGGCTGGGGACACCTGATTGACGGGGACACGGCCATTATCAACTTAGCGGGCGAGAACACCGCCTCTTGGTTTTGGACCGACGCGCACAAGCAGCGCATCCGCGACAGCCGGTTGGCCGCGAGCGCCGCTGTCGCTGCGGCGATAGCCAACGCGCCGCAGCCGCCCCGCGCCCTGCTGCAGGCCAGCGCCGTAGGTTACTACGGTGACACGGGCGACGACATGGTCGTGGAGCAAAGCCCGCCAGGCGACGACTGGCGCGCCCGCCTGTGCGTCGAGTGGGAGGCGGCCACCGCCGGCCTGGCGGTGCGCCGCTGTCTGCTGCGCATCGGCATTGTGCTGGATCGCGGCGGCGGCGCGTTCCCGCCAATGCTGCTGGGGGCGCGGCTGCTGGGCCGGCAGATCGGCAGCGGCCGCCAGTGGGTTCCGTGGGTGCACAACCACGACGTGGCGCGCGCGGTTCGCTTCCTGCTGCGCAGCGAGCGCGCCAGTGGGCCGTACAACCTGGTGGCCCCGCAGCCGCTGACCAACGCGGCCCTCATGCGCCACATCGGCGAGGGCGTGGGCACGCCGTCGCTGTTTTCGATGCCGGAGCGCGCGCTGCGCGCCGCCGTCGGCGAGATGGCTGACGCCGTGCTCGTCAGCCAGCGCGTGCTGCCGCAGCGCCTCACCGACCTGGGCTACTCGTTCCTGTTCCCCACCGCCGAGGACGCGCTGCGCCACCTGCTGCACTGTCAGTAGCCCCTCAGCCAGCAAACTGCCTTATCCCGCGGCCAACGCGGGAGGCTCAACTGCGGCGGTCGGCTTCGAGCAGGCCGTTAACTTCGTCGCGCACGTGGCGGCCGATGCTGAACCAGGCCGCCGCCGCCAGCATGAGCACGGCCAGCGCCGCCCACACCAGCGCCCACACCACCGCCGGAATGCCCAGCGTCAGCGCCGAGAACGCGGCCGCGTCGTTGGCGATGCCGTTGAGGCCCGCGTCGCTGTTGCGCGCCAGGAACAACAGGTCGAGCACAGCGTTGAGGCCGGTCATCAGGGCCAGGACGTTCAGCACCAGGATGTTGACGGCCGCGCCGCCGCGCAGCCCCAGGAACACCAGCGCCAGCCCGCTCACCACGCCCACCACCAGGGCGATGTTGGTGGCGCGCAGGTAGAGCGACACCAGAATGAGCAGCGTGCCCAGGGCCAGCGAGATTTTGCGCGGGTAGGGCACGGTGTTGGTGAGGTAGAACAGCGCCGCGCCGAACAGCGCCGCGCCTAGGTAGCCGGCGGGCAGGATCAGCAGGCGGTTGCCGCCGGCGGTGGTGGCGATGCCCGTGCCGTTGCTGAACACCTCGAAGCCGATCACGCGGCCGCCGGTGAGCACAGCCATGACGCTGTGGCCGGCCTCGTGCACGAACGTCACGAACAAGCGGAACGGGTACAGAACGAACTCAAGCTGCGGGATGTTCCACAGCACGAACACGATGCCCGCTGCCACCAGGGCGAACAGCAGGGCGGAACGGCGGAACTGGGGGCGGTCAGCGGTCATCATGGGCAGGTGTCAATCGTCCAATTGGCCTTACGTCAGCTGCAGATTATACGCCAGCGGGGCGCTTCGTTCCGGCGTGGGGCCGCCGCGCGCACGAACCTTAACGCTGGCCAGCGCCGCAAACGCTCGCTCACCTCACGCCAGCGCCGCCCACACGATGCGATCCAAACCGGCGTAGTCGGGCAGCACGCCGGCGTCAGCCGGGCGCAGCGCCGCGCGGGCCAGCGCCAGCGCCGCTGCCCCTTGATCAGCGCCGATCTCCAGCAGGACGAGCGCGCCGGGGTTGAGCGCCGCCGGGGCCTGCGCCAGCAGCCGCCGGATCAGGCCGAGGCCGTCCGGGCCGCCGTCGAGCGCCAGGCGCGGCTCGTATCGGCTGACGGCCAGCGCCGGCAGGTCGTCGCTGGCGATGTAAGGCAGGTTCGCCATAAGCAGATCCACGCGCAGGTCTTGCGCCAGCAGCGGCCCCAGCAGGTCGCCCTGGTGGAACGTCACCGGCGCGGCGTGCAGGGCGGCGTTGCGCCGGGCCACTGCCAGCGCCGCCGGGCTGATGTCCGCTGCGTGCACGTCGGCTGTGGGACACAGCGCCGCCAGCGTCACCGCCAGCGCGCCGCTGCCTGTCCCTATATCTACGGCTGTTACGCGCGGGCGGCTTCGAACAAAAGCCAGCGCGCGCTCCAGCAGCAGCTCGGTCTCTGGGCGCGGGATGAGCACGTCGGGCGTAACGATGAACACGCGGTCGTAAAACGCCCGGCGGCCCAAGATGTAGGCCACCGGCTCGCCGGCAGCGCGCCGTGCCACCAGGCCCGCAAAGCGGGCGGCCTGCTCGTCGGTCAGCGGGGCGTCGCCGTGCGCCAGCAGGTACGCCCGTTCCACGCCAAGTGTTTCGGCCAGCAGGGCCTGCGCGTCTAGGCTGGCGGAGTCGGACTCCGGCTGCAGGCGCTGGCGGGCGGCGCGCAGGCAGTCGGCGATGGTGTTGTTGAATGGCATGACTTTAAGGGGCTGCAAGCCCCCTCTCCGGGCTGGAGAGGGGGCCAGCGGATGAGGTCAGTGTCACTCGCGCGAGCCGAACAGCCGCAGCAGGAACAGGAACAGGTTGACGAAGTCCAGGTAGAGCGTGAGCGCGCCCATAATGCTCAGCTTGTGCATCAGCTCTGGGCCTTCGGCCTCGATGGCCGGGTCGGTCGCCATCTGCTTGATCTTCTGCGTGTCGTAGGCGGCCAGGCCGGTGAAGATGAGGACGCCGGCGATGCTGATGATGAACTCTAGGCCGCTGCTGCGCAGGAAGATGTTGACCACCATGGCGATCAGCAGGCCGATCAGCCCGATGAACAGGTAGGTCCCCATCTTGCTCAGGTCCATCTGCGTCGTCAGGCCGACGACCGTCATCGTGCCGAACAGCACCGCTGTCGTGCCCAGTGCGGCCACGATCGAGGCGGTGGAGAAGGCCAGCAGCACCAGCGACAGGGTGAAGCCCATCGTGCCGGCGTAGAGCAGAAACATGATCGTGGCGGTCTGGGCGGAGAAGCGGCGCAGCCCAAAGCTGAGGCCCAGCACCAGGCCCAACTGGGCGACGATGGCGACGATGAGCACGATCGGGTTGAGCGCCAGGCTGCGCAGCGGCTCGACCGTGCTGGTGACGAGGGCAACGGCGGTCGTCAGCAGCAGGCCCAGCGTCATCCACATGTAGACATTCTTCAGCAGGGGCCGCAGCTCGACGCGCGGCTCGCTTAATGGAATCGGTGAAACCAGGTTCTGTGCCATTGTCTGCTCTCCCCAAAACAACCAGGCGGCACATCCGCCCGCGTATTATGGTGTATGCGTACACGTTGAATAATACTGATCTTTGTTTTCAAAAGCAACGCCGCAACAACCCTAAAATCAGGGCTTTTGCCGCCGCGATCTGCTATACTCGCAGCGCAGAGAGAGATGCACAAAGCAAGGCAGGACACGTGGCAAAGCTGAACATCAGCCTGGCGCAGATGAACATCGCGCTGGGCGACATCCGCCGGAACTTCAACACTATGCAAGAGTGGGCCGCCGAAGCCGCTCGGCGCGGCTCGCACTTGGTCGTGTTCCCGGAGCTGTGGCCTACCGGCTACGCGCTTGAGCAGAGCAAGGAGACCGCCAGCGTCCTCAACAGCGGCTTGTTTGCCCAGGTGACTACCGTCGCCCAGCAGAACAAGATCAGCATCGTTGGCTCGATGCTGGAAAAGCGCGGCCTGGAGGTGGCCAACAGCGCCGCCTTCTTCGCCCCCAACGGCCGCATGATGGGCGTCTACCGCAAGCTGCACCTGTTCCGCTTGATGGACGAGGACCGCTGGCTGCAGGCGGGCACGGCCCCGCTGTTGATTGACCTGCCTTGGGGCACGACGGGCCTGGCAATCTGCTACGACCTGCGCTTCCCGGAGCTGTTCCGGCGCTACGCCGCCGACGGCGCCCGGCTGATTATACTGCCGGCCGAGTGGCCCGCCGAGCGCATCGAGCATTGGCGGGCGCTGGTGCGGGCGCGCGCCATCGAGAACCAGTGTTACATGATCGCGTGCAACGCCGCCGGCCAGACTGGCGACACAGTGTTCGGCGGCCACTCGATGATCGTGGACCCGTGGGGCGAGGTGGTGATCGAGGGCGGCAGCAGCCCGATGCTGCTCACCGCCGAGATCGAGTTGGGCTTGGTGGACGAGGTGCGCCGCCGCATCCCGGCGCTGGACGACCGCCGCACCGACCTGTTCTGAGCCGCCAAGTCAGTCCCTAGGCCCCTGCCTCGTCAGCTGGGAACAGATCGCGGATAGGGACGCTGAAACCGGGCAGCACTTCCCCGCCTGTGAGCGTGTCCGCGACGGTGAGCAGCTAGCGCTCGGTGGCGGTCAGCACCTCGACGATCTGGCGCGTGGAATAGATGATCCACACCATGCGCGTCCCGTTCGCCAAATACAGCAGCGCTGTCGAGCATGAAGCGTTCGCTCTGCCCTTCCGACTGCGCCTCGACTGAGAGATCGGGCATGTACGGGGCGGCGCCGCTGCGGACGAGCGGGCCGCGCCCCTTGGCCACGAACGACAGATCGGGGATCAGGTCGTTGTCGTCGCCGGGCAAACGGTAGCGCGCTTCGATCAGCGCCCAACCGAGCGGGTGCTGGCGCAGAAACACGAACAGAAAGCCGCTCAGCATGTGGATGATGTAGGCGTGGAGCTGTGTCGGCGTCTTCTCAGCGATCTCGCCGTTGATCAGTTCGAAACGGCGGCCGGCGTTTTCCGGCAGGGCGAGAAACGCCTCAAACTGCGCCACTGAGGTTTTCGTCCGGATGGTCATCGGCTGTATCCCTTCACTGCCCGCATTTTAACGCCGCTTCTTGCGCTCGATCAACGGCTGGATGACCTGGCCGAAAACAGCCGTCGGCAGCGGCCTGCCTGTCGAGCAGCACCGCGCAGCCGCGTTTGCCCCACGCCAGCGCACCGATCAGCGAGGCGGCATTCGCGCTGCGGACGCGCCCCGGTTTGTATTCGCTGCGATAGCCACTTACTTCCGGCTGGCGCTCACAGCGGCCGCAGCCCAGGTGGATTGACCAGTTGCCAAGTTCCCCGCGCCCTGACAATCGGCGCGGCGGGCGGGTACAATAGCCCCTGGTCAATCAACCGTTTCAGGAGCGCAGCATGACAGATCACAACGGGCCGGTCGTGCAGGTGTCCGGCCTGAGCTACCGCTACGGCTCGCTGTTCGCGCTGGCCAACGTCAGCTTCGACGTGCAGCCGGGCGAAATGGTGGCGCTGGTGGGGCGCAACGGCGCGGGCAAGTCCACGCTGCTGCGCTGCATCGCCGGTTGGACCCAGCCCACCGACGGCGACGTGCGGGTGGTGGGCCAATCCATCAAGCAGAACGAGCGCCTGGTGCGCGAGCACGTCGTGCTGCTGCCGGATACGCCGTCGTTTTACGACGAACTCACCGCCTGGGAGCACCTCCAGTTTGTGGCGCAGGCCAACGGCTGGCGCGACTGGGAGGATGAGGGCGAGGACCTGCTGCGGCGCTACGGCCTGCTGCCCAACAAAGACGCCTTCCCCTTCGCTTTCTCGCGCGGGATGCGCTACAAGCTGGCGCTGTGCATGGCGCTGCTGATCGAGCCGACGGTGCTGCTGATGGACGAGCCGCTCGGCCCGCTCGACCCGGTCAGCGCCGATGAGCTGTGGGAGGAGATGGGCCGCCACCGCGCCGACGGCATGACAATCATCCTCAGCAGCCACCAGCTCCCGCAGGAGGCCCACCCGGACCGCTATATTATTATGGAACAGGGCGAGGTGATCGCCGACGGCACGCCAGACGGACTGCGCCGGACGCTCAAGCTGGACGGCTCGCTGACGCTGGACGACCTGCTGCGCGCCGCGCTGCGCGCGCGGCGGGCCAAACCGGGGGCGCAGGCCGCCGATGTATGACCTGCGCGTGCTGTTCTGGCTGCGCTGGCGCCAGTTCAAAGACGACGCCGTTTACTGGCTGCGCGTACTGGGCTATGACCCGCGCGAGAAGGCGCTGACGCAGCGCATCTACGTGCTGTACCTGCTGGGCATTGCTGCCTTCTGGTGCGTGGCCATGTGGGCTTTTGCTTACGACAGCGCGGTAACCCTGGGCCGCAGCCTGTCCAACGACGCGCTGGCCGGGCTGATGCAGGGCGTGCCGGTGGCAGTGGTGGTGATCCAGGTGCTGGCCCTGATGAACGCGCTCAGCAGCACCCCGCTTAAGCTGACGTTTGCCGACATCGCCTACGTGGCCGCCGCGCCGCTGGCGCGGTCGTCGCTGGTGATCTTGGGTTTTGCGCGCCAGGCGGTTACGCGCAGCCTGCCCGCCGCACTGGTGGCGGCGCTGGTGGGCGCAGCGCTGGGCGCGGCGGTCAACCCGGATGAGGCAGGCGCGGCCAGCCTGCGCGCCGGCCTGACAGCCGTGCCGCTGGTGGTGGTCACTTGGGGCGCGGCCTGGGC
>Ga0308414_1000362_pt1 | contig 29085 bp, 22 predicted proteins | sample HotsprSampleOS50_FD_205667 | JGI IMG/M metagenome (GOLD analysis project Ga0308414, IMG submission 205667) | Hot spring phototrophic mat microbial communities from Octopus Spring, Yellowstone National Park, Wyoming, United States - 20090730_OS50 ...
TTCTGGCAAGTGGCAGCTACCGCATCGAGTATGCTGGCTTGGGCGCCACCACCATCTCGCTCTTCTGGTCTGGTAGTCCACAAGGTCGTTTTAGCTATGTCTATGCTGGCGATATGAATCAAGATGGTGTGGTCAACAACGACCTCATCTTCGTGCCAAACCGTGCCAGTGACCTGCGCTTTGAGCAATTCACACAGTCTGGGCGTACCTTCACCGTTGCAGAGCAACAAGCGGCTTTTGATGCCTTCATTGACCAAGACGATTATCTGAAAACCCGTCGTGGCAAGTATGCCGAGCGCAATGGTGCCCTCTTCCCGTGGGTTTTCAGAGCCGACCTTAGTGTCCAGCAAGAGTTTTTCTTGGAGTTAGGCGGCAAGCGCAACACTCTGCAACTGCGTCTTGATGTGTTCAATGTTGGCAACTTGCTCAATAGCGAATGGGGTGTCGGCTGGCAGCGTGTTGAGCCCTTCCCGCTCAACTTTGTCAGAGTTGACCCCGATGGCGTCCCAGTCTTCAGAATGCGTTTCGTCAATACACCAAGCGGTCCCGAACTGCTACGCGAATCTTTCCGCCGCACCGCCAGCATCGGCGATGTATGGTCAGCACAGTTCAGCATCCGCTACATCTTCAACTAAAGTTTAGTTCTCTTGCAGAAACCATAAAGGCGTTCCACGGGGTGGAACGCCTTTTTGTTTTCCGCGCTTAGCTCACCTGTGTGTGCAATTCGGTCAGTGCACCAGTTTTGCCATGCAGGATAGCCGTGAGCGTGTCACCGGGTTGCACTTTACCGACGCCTTCAGGCGTGCCCGTGAAAATCAGGTCGCCAGCCTCTAATCCGAAAATGTGTGAGAGATAAGAGATAAGAAAGCTAATGCTAAAGGTCATCTCTCGTGGGTAGCCAAATTGCACACGCTCACCATTTTTTTTCAGCTCAATAGCCATGCTGTCGATTTCCTGCAGTGGAAGTGAGACGAAATCAGAGACTACCGCCGCTGTGCGAAAGCCTTTTGAGAGCAACCACGGCTGACCATTCTTCTTCGCTTGAGTTTGTCTATCGCGCAAGGTCATATCTAAGCCTACCCCAAAGCCTGCCACATAGTCTGCCGCATTCGCTTCACTGACCTCTATGGCACGCCTGCCAATCAACACGACCAACTCGAGTTCGTGGTGCATCTCGCTTGAAATGGGTTCTCCTTTGAAGTGCGGCATTGCGATACTTTCGCCAGATTGAATGAGCGCGCTTGCGGGTTTGGAAAAGATAATTGGCTCTTGCACCGCTGCGGTGTCAGGGAAATTCAGCCCGAGTTTGTCGCGCATTTCTTTAGCATGAGCCTCATAATTTTTGCCGACACAGTAGATTGTGCCCACAGCGATTGTTTTTGATTCTAATGATACACTTGCCATGTTTTGATGAGGTTAAATCTTTGTGAGGATAGGCATTTGGTTAAGAAAAATCCAACTTCAATTCGCTGATTTTCATACGCCCTTATTTTTGTAAAGCCTTGACGAGTTTGTATCTTCCCCAAAACTCTATCTTGCACGAACAAATTGCAAATTCCACGGCAAAGGAGCACTGAATTGTATGGAGAAGGAAAAATTTACCATTGGTATCGAGGAAGAATATCAGATTGTCGACCCGCATACGAGAGAACTCAAAAGCCATATTCAACAAATTCTGGAAGATGGCACACGCATCCTGAAGGAGCATATCAAACCAGAAATGCATCAGTCGGTTGTCGAAGTTGGCACTGGCATTTGTTCAAACATTGAAGAAGCACGTAAAGACCTTGTGGCATTGCGCACGGAGATTGCCAAACTTGCAATTAGCAAAGGTCTGCGCATTGTCGCCGCTTCCACACATCCTTTTTCTGACTGGAAATACCAAGAAATTACTCAACACGAGCGCTATCATGGCTTGGTCAATGACTTGCAAGATATTGCCCGTGCCAATCTCATTTTCGGTTTGCATGTCCACATCGGCATCAAAGACCGTGAGGCGCAAATCGAGGTTATGAACCAAATCCGCTACCTTTTGCCACACATCTTGGCGCTGACCACCAGTTCGCCTTTTTGGCTTGGTCGCCCAACGGGACTTTTTTCGTGGCGGACGCAAGTCTTCAAAAGTTTTCCACGCACGGGTATTCCCGATATTTTTGATTCCTACACAGAGTTTGATGATTATGTCAAACTTCTTGTGCAAACGGGCTGCATTGACAATGGCAAGAAAATTTGGTGGGATGTGCGCCCGCATCCATTCTTTGAGACAATTGAAATTCGTATCTGCGATATTCCCACGCGTGTCGATGAATCCATTGCCGTTGCCGCACTTATTCAAGCAACGGCGAAAACCCTCTACGACCTCTACAAGCGTAACATGCAGTTTCGTCACTACAGCCGTGCGCTAATTGAAGAAAATAAGTTTCTTGCCGCACGCTATGGTCTTACTGGTCAGCTTATTGACTTTAGCAAGAAACAGAAAATTCCTACCGTAGATTTGATTTTGGAATTCTTGCGCTTTGTAGATGATGCCGTCGAAGAACTTGGCTCGCGTAAGGAAATCAATACCATCTATAAGATTTTGGAGCACGGCACTAGCGCCCGCAAGCAATTGCAAGTCTATGAAACCAGTGGCGGCGATGTCAAAGCAGTCGTAGATTTTCTCATCAAAGAAACTCTGCATGGCTTGCCTATTGAAGCGCCATCCATGGTTAGTACCACGACCTAAGTTTTAGGGTCTAAAAGCACACTCTCCAAGAGCTCTTCGCTTGCGTTCACTACGTCCTGCAGCGCAATAGATGCCACTATGCCGTTATGCGCATGCAATACCCTAAATGGCGTAAAGGTAGGATACCATGCCGTTTCGCCTTTGGGCAAGTGGGTTAGAATTAGCATAGGGATGCGCAAGATGTCGGCAAGATGCACGGCGGCAGAATCAGGCGTTATCAAGAGATTTAGGCGTGAAATTACGGCGGCAAAATCTGCAAGGGTTTTGGTCTCATCACATAGCTTTGCACCACTTTGCCGAGAAATCTCTTGAGCAATGTCGCAGTAATTTTTAGCATACAAAATGAGCAGTGCGGCATCGGGTCGTTTCATGCGCAGATATTTTACCAGCTCGATAAAGTTCTGCGTTCCCCAAAATTTGAATGTCTTTGTGCTTGCAGAAATGTTTATGCCAATGACAGCTTGTTCAGGCAAGGTGCATATCTTTTTGATGATGTTTTCGGCAAATGCCTGTGATGTTTCTGGAATAGCGAAGTAGGGTGAGAGTGGCTCATCATCAGGATTGATGTCAAAGAGGTGCAAGATTTCGGCAAGCTGGCGCATCATGCGTTTATTTGCAGGCATTTTTACTTTGGTATCATAGAGAAAGTCATTTTTGCGCTCGAAGCCTGCAATCACCTTTGCATTTGAGCAGAGGCAAATGAGTGTTGAGGTCGAAGAAGCCGAGTGCACCAAGTCCACCACAATATCATAGTGTTCTTTGCGTAACTTGCGTATTGCACTAAGCACATCGAATTTTTTTTGCTTGATGATGTAGCGCTTTTGGATGTGTGGGTTGCCTTCTATTGCAATGGCATTGCGTCGGTCGAGCAAGATGTCAATTGTCATAGCTGGATAGTGGTGCTTGAGTGCGGCAAAAATCGGTGTTGAAATGAGTGCGTCCCCAATTTGATTTTGGCGTAGGAACAGCACTTTTGCCGTGCGAAAATCTACTTGGCGCAGTGATGTCTTGCGGCGCGGTAGCAAGGCACGCAAAAGGAGAATCAAGCCTTGCTGTATTCCATATTCTGTCCATTTTATGGCTTCACTCAATAGATACTTAGGTGTGTATTTGACGGGCACGCGACTCATGGCGTTTGAGTGTAAAGTTGAGTATTGCTTTGTGTTTCAGTCATGAGAGGTGGCACACTGTGTTTCCAGCGGTTATGTAGCCAGAACCATTGTTCAGGATAACGGTAGATATAGGCTTCAATTGCGCGTGTGTATCGCTCTGCAAGTTTGTGTACGTTTTCTTGGCTGTAGGTCAGGTCGTCGGTTGGGATATGCGTGATTTCCAAGCGGTATTTGCCGAAGCCTGTTCGCACGGGCATTGCCAGTAGCATAGGCAAATTGGTGCGAAGCGCAAAGACCGCAGCACCCAAGAACACCGCCGCATGTTGTCCTAAAAATTCGGTGAAATATCCATCGCTGTGTCCCGCTTGGTCGCTGAGTAAGGCTAAGAGTTTGCCCTCACGCAATCGGCGCAAGCCTATGCGCGCCGCATCGTGCATGGGAATCAGTTCATTGCCGCACTCTGTTCGCCATTTGTTTAGCAGTGCATCCAGATATGAATTTGAGAGCGGTTTATAGACGATAGCAATTGGCGCCGCCACCAATGCCCAACACACTGCCATGAGTTCCCAGTTGCCAAAGTGTGCTGATACGATTACGCCACCACGTCCTTTTGAAAAACAAAGGTCTCTTATAAGGCTTACATCTATTTCAAACAGCTCTTCGGCATCATGCTTGGTGCGCAACAGAGGCAAGCGCAAGATTTCCAAGAAATTTATGGCTTGCCCAAGATACATGCGTTGGGCAATTTCGGCACGCTCGTCAGTACTTTTTTCAGGAAAAGCCGCTTGCAAATTTTGCTCAACCAACTTTCTGCGCAGTTTGAGTCTGCTGTAGAGCCATTTGCCCAATCGTTCGGCAAAGGCATATACCTGCTCTTTAGACATGCGTTGCACCAGCGCGGCTACAATACCAATCAGCCGATAGAGAACCCAATCTATGACACGCTTCACAAGCTGTTTCATTTGTCGTTTTATGGATTGTAACTATGCTCAGCACATCGCCCTTTGCCAGCCGCATCATCTTCAAACGTTTTATCAGAAGAACACGATACATTTGTATTTTCAAGCCGCACACAACTTTTTGATTAAGCGCTAACTTTGCGCTTGCAAATTTACACCAAATCTTTTCGCAAAACTGCATGATGGATTTACACAGCGCCATTTTGCCACTTGATTATGCCAAACAATTGGTTTATCGCACTCAACAACTTGGCAAGACAGTGGTTTTCACCAATGGCTGCTTCGACATTCTGCATGCTGGGCATGTGCAGTATCTTGAGAAAGCTAAGGCGCTTGGCGATATGCTAATTGTTGCCATCAACAGCGATGCATCGGTGCGCCGACTCAAAGGTGCTTTGCGTCCGATAAACTCGGAGCAAGATCGTGCGTATATTCTAAGCCGTCTCAAGCCCGTAGATGCCGTTGTCATCTTTGATGAAGATACCCCTCTGCGCGTGATTGAAACACTGTTGCCTGATGTTTTGGTCAAAGGTAGTGATTGGGCTGTGGAGCATATCGTTGGCAGAGAGGTTGTTGAGGCTCACGGCGGAGCAGTGCGTACGATTGATTTCTTAGACGGTCGCTCCACCAGTGGCACGATTGAGAAAATCTTGAAGGCATACCGAAATTCTTGAACATGTGATGAAATTAGGCGATAAGATAGTCTTACTCTTAGCCCTCATTGCCAAGTGGTTGTATCGTCTCACTTTTTTTGTTTTCCGTAATGCTTTCTACTTGGTGCTTTTCCTGTGCATGGCTGCTGCAGCATTCTTCGGCTATGCTCAAACCGAACATGGTAAAGCATTTTTGAAAGAAAAAACTCTTGCCCTCTTTGCTGAAAATTTTAACGGTCGGCTGGCTTTTCATGAAGTCTTGCTGCATTTTCCTAATCAACTGACGATAGATAACATCAAGGTCTATGTGGCACAAGATAGTGTGCCAAGCCTTGCGGCAGACCAGCTTGCTATTGACTTCGATGCCGATGTGTTGTATGATGGTCTTTTGAATGGCTTTGTAGACCGCATTCACTTTCGGCGCATTTTTCTGCGCAATTTCTTCGTGCGCCTCAATGAAGATACAACTGGCAATTTTTCCATCTTCAATCTTCTCAAGTCAGGACCTGAAACTCCTGCCGACACTGCCGAAAGCACTCTGCCAAAACTCATTTTTGATGAAATCGCTCTGGATTCAGCTCAAATCATTTGGCTTCGTGCACGCGCCGCACCAGTAGTGCCCGACTCCATTTTCTATGACAGTTGGAATATCACCAACCTCAACTTGCTCTGCTATTTTGAATACAGTAACGAGATTCTTTCTCTCATCCTACGCCGACTGCAGTTTGAAGAGCCTTACAAAAATCTGCTCTTGCGCCATGCTTCGGGCTTCTTTATGGTCACGAACGAACGAGTGGAAGTTTTGGGGTTAAGAGTAGAAACCGCATCTTCGCGCCTTGCTTGCCATGCTTCGCTTAGCAGTATCAATATTTTTGCACCGATTACACAAGCCGCTATTGAAAAAACTCGTTTCATGATTGATTTAGATGCTTCGTGCATTGTGCCTATGGAGTTTCAGGCAATTGTTCCTGATGTGCCTCTGCCAAAAGGTGAATTTGGTGCCTTGATTGAGGCACGCGGTTGGCTCAATAACTTTACGCTCTCGCCAAGTTATGTACGCACGCCGCAAAGTTTGCTCAATCTCTCTGGTGAAGTGGTCGGCATCACCTCACTTGAATCGCTGTGGATAAACATTCTCGTTCGTGACTCCTATCTCTCTGTGCCTGAATTGTCCGAGCTCCTGCAGATGGAAAGTCTCAAGCCCTATCAGGGCTTAGGCATTGTTGAGCTTGAGGGTCGATACCGCGGCACTGCGGATAATTTCAAAGCCGAACTTGCGGCAGTTTCTGGTGCAGGCATTCTTAACGCCAATTTAGAGATGAGTTTTAGACCGGGTTACCCTGTTCGCTACATCGGCGATGTGAGCTTGCAGCATCTCAATCTTGCTACGGTGCTGGGTGATTCTTCCATGCAGAGCAACATCAATTTCAGCGGCGAAGTTGTCGGTGAAGGCACGGATTTTTTACGGTTGCGCGATGTCAATACGCGCATCAATGGTAGGTTAGACTCTTCTTCATTTGGGTCTCGCCATATTTCTTCGGCTACACTTAACCTGAACGCCGCCCAGCAGAAAGCCGTGGGTGAACTGCGCATTCGCTCTGGGGAACAGGAACTGCGCTTCAATGGTGAACTGGATTTGCGCCACAAAGAACCGCATTACAAGGGTCGCGCCGAGCTGGAGCAAGTTGACCTCAGTCAGTGGGTTGACGACGATAGCCTCACCACATCTCTAAACATGACTTGTGAGTTAGATGGTGAAAGTTTTGACCTCAGCAAAATTAGCGGCAACTTCAAAATCACTTTTGATTCGTCACGTGTAGGCAAGCTCTACATTCTTTCAGGCACAGAAGCCTCGCTGTCTCTTTCCCAAAGCGATAGCCTTTCGCGCATTTCTTTAGAGAGCGATGTTGTCAATTTTGAAGCCGAAGGTCAGTTCAACCTTTCTACACTGCTGAAGTTGCTGTCCTTGCAGAGTGCTGTGGTCAATGAGGAAATTCTCAAGAATAACATTTTCCGCAGTCCCGTCCAGCAAAAGCGCTATGAGCGCATCATGACTCGCTCAGATAAGCTTTTCAGGGATTTGCAGAAAAGCTCGCGCCGCAGCCGTATGCCCACTGAAGCAGAAGAAGGCAGCATCACCGATTCCTTGCTTGCTCTTCCCAGCCTTCAGGTTCGCTACAAACTTCGCTTCAAGAGCCTTTCAGATATTACGCTGGTGCTGCAATCTGGATACTTCAATGCGATTGGCGAGCTTTCGGGCTACTTGGAGAGCCAACCGAACGCTTGCCATCTTAGCGCAAATTTAACGGTTGATTCTCTACGCTTTTCCAACATTCTTGCCGCACGCACACTAAGTGTTTCACTCGACTATGTCGATAGTCTGGCGACCGATTCTTCTCAAGCTCGCACCTTTCATGAACTTAGTGGTACGCTCAATGCCAGCGTCTTTCGCATGAAAGCTGGCAACCAGCGTTTTGTTAAAACGTCTCTGCGCGCAAGGTATTCACCCAATGACCTTGACCTTAACTTGCGCACGACAAACCAAAACACACGCGGACTTTTTGACTTAGATGCAGATGTTCGCGTGGTTGGTGATAGTTATGTCATTTCTCTACGCGACGCCACCTTTGCTACACAGAATTATTTCTGGCAAAATGATGAGAATGCTCAAATCTTCATCAGTCGAGAACTTATCAAATTTGAAAACCTCACTTTCCACAATGCTGAGCAAGAAATTACACTGCAAGGGCAATTTCTGCTTTCAGGACGCAGTGACCTGACGCTGAACATTAAAGACTTTTCGCTTGCCGACATTCGTCAGTTCTTGTTTGACTCTCCCAATACGCAACTCGGTGGCTTATTTAACCTTTCTATGAATGTCACGGGCAATTTCACGGCACCCGCAGTTACCCTGACAGCAACGCTCGATAATTTCTTCTATGAAACTCTCGACCTTGGGCACTTTGACTTTGCTGGTAAGTATCTTGATACAGAGAAGTGCTTTACGTTCGAGCTGCGTGCCAATACCGACACGGCACGTTATCAATCGCTCAAACTCCCACTTAAGCCTTACACTCACATCACGGGAGAGGGGCGCATTCCACTTGACCTTTCACTTAATGCCGAAGAGCGCCTGCCGAAACGAGAACGCCTTTTTGTGCAAATTGTCTGCCCAAACATTAGTCCTGCCTTTTTGGAATTTGCAGCACCTTTGCGAAATACATTTGGAGAAATTAGCGCACGTGTGACGCTTTCTGGATTTTTCCCCAATCCGCAGTTAGATGTCTCGCTTTGGGTCAAAAACCTACATACGACCACTATTGCTTCCAATGTGGAGTATATCATCAATGGCAGTGCGGCACTTACGCCCAATCTTGTAAGTTGGCAAGGTGTGGAAATGCGAGATAGACAAGGCGGGGTATTGCGCACCAGCGGTTCTGTGCAAATGTCTGACTTTGATGTTCAGCGCTTCGATATTCGGCTAAGTTTCTCTAAGCTCCTGCTCTACGATAAATCCACTGGCAGAAGCGAAGAACTTTTAGGACGACTGGTCGCCAGTTCAGACGACTTGCGCTTTTCAGGCACGCTTGCTGAACCTATGCTCTCTGGGTCTCTGCGCCTTGACAATGGTCGGTTAGTTCAATTTCGTTCCGGCTCAAGCAAAGGCTCACAGATTGTGGAAGCCTCTCGTTTTATCACAACCATCGTTGAAGCCGACACCTCGCTTGAAGCTCGCCTGCGACGCAATCCTACACTTAACCTCACACTCGATGAAGAATTCGAGCTTTCTGAGACCGCACGTGCCATTCGCTCTGCCTATAAGCCCTCTTTTGTGGATGAGATGTCTATGTCGCTTCGTGTTTCAACCGTTCAACCGCTGGTTTATACACTCGTGTTTGACCGATTCTTGGGTGAACAATTGGATGCCACGATTGAGGACATGTCGATTACAATCAACAAGCGCCGCTTGAATTATCGTGTGTTTGGTTCTGCCAGCATTACATCGGGGCGATATAACTTCTACGGTGTGGCGTTCGATATTGAGCCGGGCGCCACGATGAAATGGTTCGGTGGCGGCTTAACCGATGCGACACTTGACATTTTTGCTCGTCATCCGCTGCGGGTGTTATCGCGTACTCGCAATGAGTTAGAAAATATCGTCTTGCGTCCGCACATCGCTGGCACGGTTGAAGACACCCGCATTGAGATTGGCTATCTTCTCAATGAACGGCTCTACAAGGCCCCCAACACCACCCTTACGGGCGAAGAAGACCCCAACGCCGTTCTGAATTTTGTGATGCTACTCACTGCTCGCCAGTGGTATGCGCCTCCGGGCAGTGCTACCAGTACGCTTTCGAGTGGAATGTTAACAGGCGCAGGTTTATCGGCTGGTGCTGGCTTACTTTCCACGCAAGTTACACGCATGGCGTCCGCCATTCAAGGTGTACAAGCCATCAACATTGATTTTGCACGCGACCGCAGCGGACAAGTTGCTGGTGTAGATTTTTCGCTCGAGTATGCCGTTCCCGGCACAGATGGGAGACTGGTGGTTACGGGCTCGGGCTCTACCGCTGCCGTCGACTCACTTGGGCGAAGCAATAATGCCATCAGCAATACGCAACGCTTGGAGTATCGTATTAGTCGCAATGTGGTGCTCGAAGCCTTCCGAAATTTCGGTCCCAATAACTTCAATTTGTTTAATAACTCTATTGCTGAGGTGTGGGGGATTGGCATTTCATATCGTGAAAGTTTTCACACTTGGGGTGAACTTGGTATGCGCTGGAATGCTTATTTTGATGCGTTCAGCCGTTGGCTATCTGGCGCCCCAGCTCGTGGGCGCGATAGCACACTGCGCATCGATACCACTGCACCGCCAAATGCGGTCTCTCGTCTCTCTCTGCCTAACCTGAATGCAGCATCGTCTGACTCCAGCCGTACCAAGCTACCTTTTTCAGATACAGATACCAGTCGCCACAGCGCACTACCACCAGTAGACTCGAGCGCTGTCTTGCGGCGACGTCCTAAGTAACTTAATCACTGGCATCACTTGACTAAGGAATGTCTGACTCGTTCTCATGAGGAAACGCGTGAACTTGCACGGCAATTTGCCACGACCCTCCAGCGTGGTGATATTGTTGCATTAATTGGCAAATTGGGCGCAGGCAAAACCGAATTCACACGCGGCATCGCTGATGTTTTCAATGTCGAAGCCGAGATTACCAGCCCGACCTTTTCACTGCTCAATATCTATGTTGGGAGCGTACGCGGCAGACCCGTAGAAATTTATCACTTTGATTGGTATCGCCTCAATGACGCAGAAGAACTCTATAACATCGGCTTTGAAGAGTATCTCTACGGCGAGGGCATCTCTGTTATCGAGTGGGCTGACCGCTTTCCTGAACTGCTTCCCAAACATGCACGACGCGTTAGCATTGAAAATGTAGGCGAAACCGACCGCCGTATCGTCATTGAGGGGGGCTTGCCGATTGCACGTGCTGCCTCCTTCTGGCAATAAGCGTCACCTATCTCGCACTGTGTGACGGCAATGTGTCAGTAGACATTTTGCACGGTTTGTGTTGGGGCTTTTAAGAGTCGTGCGCGGTTATTTTTCAGCCGCAGGCGTACAACCACTGTTACCTCTGAACCTGTCGGAATCTCCTCTACGGTCGGTGTGTCAAGCAGGCGGAACTCTGCCATCGCACGGCTGGGCTCCGATGATTGCCTCTCGACCTTACATTGCCACAGGCGGTCTTGATGCAAAATCCATGCTCGGTCAATAGCTACCGCTGGCAGGCGTTTCCCCTCGCTGACTAACCGCAGTGTGCCCAAGAGGTGTTTTTTTGTGGCATTACCTACGGTCGGCATTTGGTCATACCACAGTTCGGCAGTTAGGCTCATTTTTACTCCGTGAAGTGTAAGCGCTGCTGGAGCTTTTTCCAAACGGCTTCTCAACGGTGTAGTCGATTGTGCAGATACTTGTAGTGGGATAAGACATACAGAGATAAGCAGTGTTACAAAGATAGCTATGGTGTGCATATCATTAGTGGTATGTTGTGGTAGAGAGCACTATTTCGTTTTTATGCAGACTGCGGTCAGGTCGTCGTATTGCTGCCCTTCGGGCTGAAATGCCTTTACGGCTTGTAAAATGGTTTGTAGAATGTGTTCTGCACTATCCTTGCAGTGCTTTGCAAGCAACTCTTCTAAGCGTGTTTCACTGAACTGCTTGCGCTCATGGTTCATAGCTTCCGTCACACCATCCGTGTAAAGAAAGAGCACATCGCCTGCCTGCAACAGATGCTGTTCAGTTTGATATGGTGCCAGCGTTGGCACAACGCCCAAAATCACTCCGCCTTTCTTGAGCATCGTGTATGTGCCATCAGCATGAACTAAATACGGTGGATTATGCCCAGCATTAACAGATATAAACTCACGTGTCTTAAAGTTTAGAATTCCACAAAAGAAGGTTACGAACTTATCGGCTGGCGTATTTTCATACATGATGGTATTGATTTTCCCTACCACTTTAGAGAGGTCAAAGGTTTTAGGATGGTAGGATAAGAGATAGGCTTTAATGGACGCCTGCAAGTTTGCCATCAGCAGCGCAGCTGGAATACCTTTGCCAGTTACATCTGCAATAGCAATGAAGAGATGTTCATCATCAAGTCTCATGACATCGTAGTAATCCCCGCCGACTTGCAAGGTTGGGATATTGATGGCAGCAATCTCGTAGTTTGAAATCACAGGTAATTTCTGTGGCAAGAGAGCGGCTTGAATTTCGCGAGCAAGTTGCAGTTCTTTTTCAATGGCTTGCTTTTTGAGCATTTCTTCAAACAGCCGTTGCTGCTCGAGGGCATTTGCCGCCTGCGATGCTGCTAGCGCCATAAAGTCAAGGTCAGAGCTCGAAAACATGGTTTCACTGTAGCGTGCACTGGTTAGTAGCAACCCAAATGTGTCTTCACCTGCACGCAGTGGGATGGCAACTCGCATCTCGGCATCGTACAGTTTCGGATAGCGCTCACGCTGGAGTTTGACTGGCGCACTCTCCTTAAAAAGTGGCTGCAATTCAGTCTCTGGCAACGGTGGAACTTCCAAGCCTTGACAGACTTCTGCACGAATCTCGCCATTTTGGCGCACATAGACGACGCAACTTTTAATCAGCATTTGTCCTGCCACAGAGCGTAGCAGCAATCGCAAAATATCCGTGCGGCTCATGCTGACATTGTATTCCTTTGCCAGCTCAAGCAGGGTGCGCAGTTTTTGTACAGATTGATCCAGTGAGCGGCTTTGTCGGCGCAGTTCCAGCAGTGTGTAAGCATTTTCAATTGCGGTAGCCGCCAGCGAGACCAATGACTCAATGAACTTTTTTTCTGCCTCCGAGAACGGTGTCTTGCTAAGTTTCTCACCGAGTCCTAAGTAGCCAATTTCTCGCTTTGGAGAAATTATCGGGAAAAGCGTCAGTCGAAATTGCTCTGCAAAGGCATCTTTATCATGAAAAGTCTCTGGCGCACCGACAAGACCGCGAGCAAGCTCTACTCGGTAGATTTTCTCCAAATTTTCCTGATAGGATTCGCTGACAATGCAGGCGCGTGTGAGCAGCAGCTTGCCCATGACAGTTCTCAAGATGTGTGAGAGAATAAAGCCTAACTCATCTGAAGAGTTGAGAATTTTGCTTGTCTCAAGCAGTGAATTCAAGTCGAACTGAAACACGGTGGCATCACTGCCCTGCATTGGGGATTCCAACGAAGATTGAGCATGCACATCTGACATCTTATCCAATCGCGTTTTCGGTAAGATAGTCTTTAGCTGACAAAAATCGTGCACCTACGCGTCGGAATTGGGCAGGTGTTTGGTGAGTGTGAGGCGGTTGTGTGAACCATGCGCCGCATATTCAATTTCATCAACCAAGAGTCGAATGAGTTTAATGCCTAAGCCCCCACGGTGCCGTTCTTCAAAGTATTTTTTCATATCGGGGGTTGTGTGCGTGCGCAGGTCATAGCTTTTGCCCTCGTCGTCAATCATGACGGCAAAAGATTTTCCGTTGGTTTCAATCGCAATGTTGATATGATGTCTGGGGTCGCTGTTGTAGCCGTGGCAAATGACATTTGCGCAGGCTTCGTCTGTGGCTAAAACAATTTTCTCGGCATCGCTTGGTGAAAAGCCAAATTTCAGTGCTGCCTCGCGCACAAATTGGCGCGCGCGCTCAAGTTCTCCTGTACGACTATGTATGGTCAGCGTTGCTCGTATTTTGTCTGACATCACCACAGAAAGAAATTAAGGCGCTGCTGAGGCTTTAAATTTTTCAATTGCTTCTTTTTCGTCATCGTAAATTTCATAGAGCATCGGAAAACCCAACAGGTCAAATATCTGGTAGATTTTTTCAGGCATGTTAGAAAACTTGATATCGCCACCCTTGTTGCGAACTTCATCAATAAATGCCATGAACACGCCCAGTCCTGCACTGGAAATGTAATTGAGTTTCGAGAAGTTGATGATGAGGTTATAGCGCTGACTTTGGATAAGCTCTTGAATGGTGCGTTCAAGTTGTACGGAGGTGTGTGCATCTAAGTCGCCTGACAGGTCTAAAATTGTTACAGACTCTACTATTCGTGTATTTGCAGAAAATGATGCCATACCGATTTGTCAGTTGGTTAAAGTGCATTTCAGTTGCGCTTACCCTCAGCGCTTGGCAGCATGCTGAACAGATTGCGTGAATATAGAGAGTGTTTGACTAATTTTTCTACGTTTTGCACCTAAAAAGGTTTCATGGCGTCACTTGGCTCACCGCACAGCGTTTGACCACAAGAATCGTCAAATCATCTTTGATGCTACCCTGTTCTCCAGCGAAGAGATTGACGGCATCAAACACTGCTGATTTAATCTCTGCCGCAGAATGTTGCCGCATTTGATTGAGTGTCTGCAGAAGGCGCTCGAACCCAAATTGTTCAGCATGGGCATTGACCGCCTCAATGAGACCGTCGGTGTAGAACACCACCACATCACCGGGCTGCAGCGTTCGCTCTTCTTCGGTAATCACTTTGTTGAATGTTTCTCCTTTATCTAAGCCTAATGCCAAACCGCGTAGTTTGACCATCTCTGCACCATTTTCCGTCAGGAGAACCATCGGACAATGCCCTGCATTTGAGATACGTACGGTATGACGCTCAGTGTCGAAAATGGCGTAAAGTGCACTGACGAATGACTTTTTATCCAGACTGCGCGATAAGGTTTCATTGGCATGTTTAAGCAGGTCAGTTGGGCTGTGAGGATATAGCCGACAAAGCGATTGAAAGATACCTTTGAGTTCCGCCATGTAAAATGCCGCAGAAGCGCCCTTGCCCGAGACATCAGCAATCATCACACCAAATTTGCAGGCATTCCCGTTTTGTCCCTCCAGCAGCATGTAGTCGTAAAAGTCGCCCCCGACTTCAAATGCAGGGTAGGAGACGCTATCCATGTCATAGCCTTGTACAGCCAGCGGTGCATTTGGCAATAGCCGCAACTGAATTTTTTGTGCCACTGCCAATTCCTGCTGCATGCGCTCTTTGTCAATGACCTCACGAATCAGCCGTGAGTTTTGCACCGCAATTGCGGCTTGGTCAGCAAAGGTCGTAATCAGCTCAATATCATCTTTGATGAAGCCATACTCCACATCTTTTGCTACAGTGAGTACACCAATCAAATTGGCACGCGAGATGAGCGGGACGGATAGTGTGGAGACAATTTTTTCATCTTCAGTACCATTTTTCCTTCTCCAACGCTGCATCCAGAGTTTAAGCGAGGCTTTCTCTTTCACAATGCGCTTGTCAGTTGCCACATCATCAATGCGCATCTGACGAGGATGGCGAGACATTTCTTCCCATAGAAAACTTGCTTTTTCAGCAAACTCATGCAGGTTTTTCTCGGAGACATTCTGTCGCACCACTGTCTTAAAGAATCCTTTGCTTGTTTTCCACTGCAAGTTGGGCAGGCGTCCAGCCGTGCTGGCATCAACTGTCTTTGCATCAAAGGGCTGATAGATATCCACCCAGCCACAAGCGGATTTGCCTGCCACACCACATGCATAGCTGACCAAAGATGAGTAGATTTTTTCTTCATCGAAGACTTCGGCGGCAAAACGGCTCATGGCATAGAGGTTTCTTACCTCTGAGGTTTTGCGTTCCAGCGCTTCAGAGGTCGGCAAGTAGGAGAGCAGGCTAAAGAACGTCGTCAGCAGATACAGTGCCAGAAGTGTTGATACACTCATCAAAAAGTTGCCTACTACACCACTGTATACCACCAAATGTTCAGCAGTATCCGATGCCCCCAGAATTATCAACTCGCCTGCCATGCCCAGCACAAGAAACAGCGAGCGGATTTTGTCGTCGCGGCTCAAGGGCAATACCCACGAGAGACGAAACGCATTGACCAGCATCATGACCGCCGCCAGTAGCGCGACTATCACGGTCGTCAACCCGTCATCTGATTCGCCGGGCAACGACCCCATCTCTGCAATCGCTTTTACCACCAGCAGTGCTATCATCGCCAAAAAATTTGGCTGTGTATTTTTTGTGCGGCGAAATAGAATCAATCGTTCCAGCACTACAAGTGCCGCCAGCAACACCGCTCCTAACAAAATGGTCAGCAGATGTGTCTTGAAGACGGCTTGCAGTGACTGTGCGCGCAATACTTCTGTAGATGGAATGGTGTCATAGTTTGATTTTGGGGCCATCCAATTGGTCAGCACCATTGCTAACGCCAGCAGTCCTAACAATACAAATCCTTGCCATAACGCCTTGACGGGCTCTATCCAGATTTGCGAATCTGGCACAGCGCTATGCTTCATGCGATTGCGGATAATGACGTAGAGGGCTCCAAAAGCGAGCGCAGCAAGCACATCCTTGAGCACATAAGGCTCGCTTGAAAGCATGAGTGCTTGCTGTGCGTAGAACAACGCAATGTCGATAATCAGCAAAAGTGCTTCACAGGTCAGGGCTAATGCCGAGAGAAAGTATATTAGCCGTGATGAACTTTGCATAGCGCTGAATATAAAAAAGTCTATTACACGAATTCTATGCTCAACATACCGCTTCTGCTATACGCATTAGAGCTATAATCATAAATTCAATACTAAGCCATACCAGTTCAACTATGCAACTTGCTAAGATTAAACGCTACCGAGATAGCGCCTTAGAACTTACATGGAGCGATGGTCAGGTTACTTACATTACGCTTCAGAAATTGCGCAATGAATGTCCCTGCGCAAACTGTAAAGGAGAAAGTGTGTTATTTGAAAGCTATCAGCCTACCAAGTTACCTGTGTTTGTACCGGGTATGTATGAACTTAAAAAAATTGAGATAGTCGGTAACTATTCCATTCAACCGCACTGGGGAGATGGTCATCAAACTGGTCTTTATACTTTTGACTATTTGCACAAGCTTTCTTCGCCTGTTGCTCCCGAATGAATCGTTGACAGAGGCGCTACCGATACAGTTGCATGCGTGCTGAACTTCTTGTAATTTCCTGCATAGTGAAAACATTATGAGTTCAACATTGGAAAGGAGAAGTTTATGCCTCAACACACAGCACAGCACGCACGCACCCTTTCGCCAGAAGAACAGAAACGCTTGGCGCGTATTGTACAGGCGGGCAAAGAGTTGCTTTCCAAGTTACTCACCAATCAAGCTGAACTTCATTCACTGCTGAACGGCTTGAATGGTGGTTATGTTGCGCCGCAGTTCGGCGGTGATGTCCTTCGCGATGGTGAGCGTGTTTTGCCAACTGGTCGTAACATTCATGCTATGGACCCCTGGCGCGTTCCTTCTGAACTGGCCATGCAACGCGGGGAGCAAATTGCACAAAAATTACTTGATGCACACTACCAATCCTCTGGCAAGTTTCCAGAAACGATTGCACAAGTGCTTTGGGGCATGGACACCATTAAAACCAAAGGTGAGCCTGTTGCCATTGCTTTAGCCTTGATGGGTGCACGCCCTGAAAGAGATGCTCATGGCAAAATTTCTGCCTACAAACTCATCCCACTGTCCGAACTGGGGCGTCCCCGCATTGATGTGCTTATGACCGCTTCTGGTATCTTTCGCGATACCTTCGCCATGCAAATTGATTTTTTGGATAGGCTGGTCAAAGATGCTGCTCAAGCTGATGAGGCTCTGGAGATGAATTTCATCAAAAAGCATGTACAAGAAATCATGGCAGAAAAGCGAGTGAGCTTCGAGGAAGCTACGGCACGCATCTTTACCCAGCGCCCCGGCGATTATGGCAACTATGTCGATGACATGATTGATAGCAGTTCTTGGCAAGATGAAAATGAACTGGGCGAGATGTTCTTCAAACGCAATGCCTATGCGTATGGTGGCGCTAAGCAAGGCAAACTCTGCGCCGCTGTCTTAGACGCCCTAATGACCAAAGTCGAGCATATCTCGCAAGAAATTGATTCTGTCGAATATGGCATTACTGACCATCAACATTACTTTGCAGAATCGGGTGCCATGCGTCAGGCGGTTGCAAAACGTACTGGCAAGCAAGTTCAGGTCAGCTACATTGAGTCTTTTACAGCCGAAACTACTGTACGCAGCTTAGAATCTACCTTGCGCATGGAAGCACGTACCAAACTGCTCAACCCAAAGTGGTATGAAACCATGCTCCAGCATCAAGCCAGTGGAGCTGCTGAAATCTCCAGTCGTTTTACCTATCTCTTGGGCTGGTCAGCCACGGCAAAAGCTGTCGATAAGTGGGTCTTCGATGAATCTGCAAAAACCTACCTTCTCAATGACGAGATGCGCAACCGTCTGATGCGCCTCAACCCTGCCGCACTCAAAAACATGACAGGGCGTTTGCTCGAAGCGGCTGGACGCGGTCTATGGCAAGCCGATGCCGATACGCTCGCTAAGCTGCGGGATTTATACGCTGACTTGGAAGACCGTCTCGAGGGGCTTGTTGCCTCATCATGAAAGTTGGTTTAGACCTATATGACACGCAAATGTTTTTTGCTTGCGCCACACTTCCACCTTTGAGAGTAACCATTACGTTTTGTTGGCATTGTCTTTGTCCAGCCTAAGCTGAGTTTGATTAAACTAACCATCATCATGCTATTCAAAGAGCAAGTCCAACGCTATCTTGAATCCTTGCAGGAGCATATTTCTTCTTCACTTGAAGCCCTTGATGGCAAAGCAAAGTTCATAGAAGAGGTTTGGGAGCACCATACGGGCGGTGGCGGCAAAACGCGCGTCATTCAAGATGGCGCAGTTTTTGAGAAAGGCGGTGTTAATTTTTCTGCGGTTTGGGGGCTTTTGCCGGAGAAGATGGCGGCTAAAATGAACACCGATGTTGCTCCATACTTTGCCACGGGCGTCTCTGTGGTCATTCACCCTTACTCGCCAATGATTCCAACCGTGCATTGCAACTACCGATACTTTGAGCAATACAATCCCGATGGCTCTGTGAAAACCGCATGGTTTGGTGGCGGTGCTGACCTTACGCCTTATTACCCTTTTCTCGAAGATATTCAACACTTTCACCGTGTTCATAAAGCCGCTTGCGACAAGCATCACCCCGACTTTTATCCGAAGTTCAAGGCATGGTGCGATGAATACTTCTTCATTGCGCATCGTCATGAGACGCGCGGGGTTGGCGGTATTTTTTTCGACTATCTCAAAGAAAATTTGAGCGCCACATTTGAGTTCGTTAAATCCTGTGGCGATGCTTTTACAGAGGCATACGTGCCCATCGTGGAGCGGCGGCGTCACGAACCTTTTGGCGAGAAAGAAAAACACTTCCATCGCTTGAGGCGCGGTCGATATGTAGAATTTAACTTGATTTATGACCGTGGCACGCTCTTTGGGTTAGAGACACGCGGTCGCGTTGAGTCAATTTTGATGTCGCTTCCTAAGGAAGTCTCTTGGGAATACAACTACATGCCGCCGCCAGATTCACGCGAAGCCGTGCTCCTGCGGTGTCTCAAACCACGTGACTGGCTCAACGAGACGGCTCTGTGAGCGTGTAGCGTTTGATTACTTTTCACGCTGTGATGCGCCAGCATATTGCAAACACGGATTGAACAGGCTCGGCACCGATTTCAAAAACGAAAAGGCAAGTTACCTCACCCTGTCTTTCTCCTTGCAAAGGAGAGGGATGTCTGCATAAGCAGATGGGGTGAGGTGATGCTGTTATTCCAAGCACCGGCGAGGCATCCAAAAGCGCTACCAGCCTGAAAGAATCTTGTTCAGCATATCATCGGCAATGGTCGTAATGGCGCGTGCAATGGCTTGCTGTTGAGCTTGAAAGTCCCCGATGGGATAATCCTGCACACCGTTAAAATCTTGTTTGAAGAGAATTTTCTTTTTGACAAGGTCGCGGTATGTGGCTGAGACGCGAATGGTGATGCGGTTTTGTGTAGCGCGTTCAGTCTGTCCGCCAATTACGCTTGGTATATCTGAATAGGCAGTTACCACGGCTTCAAGGATGGAATTAGCTTGCGTGCGCGATTGCTCAATAATCAGTGGACTTTGCGTTTGCACACGCTGCGTGAGCTCTTGTGTCAGGCGCTCACGTAAGTTGGGCACGCCGCTACGCGATTCATCATTGAAGATGGGAATTGCAATTGTTTTGATATGCGGCGGCAAGGCGGCACCTGTGAAAGAATAGCAGCCTAAGCTATTGAGTGTCAAATATAGGCTTACGCTTAGCATCAGCAAGGTTTTTGCACTTGTTTGCACAGATGTGTTCAGTATTCTTCGCGATTGATTTTTCCAAGCCATTTTCGGAAAGGATAGGTCAGTAGCAAGACTCTTGCTCGACTTGGGCTCAACGCCGAAAGAAATAGCCCAGTTTTGCCATCGCTCCACTTGCTTGCCATTTTGGTTGCCAGTTCGGCTGCTACGCTTGGCGGCTGCGCAAAAATATCCTGAATCGTGCGGAAGCGTTCAAGCCGCTTCTGCATTTCAGGTGTCGGATGGCGCGTGCCCAAAATTTCGGTGCGTACCATTCCCGGATTCAGGAGCATGATTTCTATGCCTGTATCTTTATACTCTTCTGCTAGTGAAAATGTCAAACGCTTGATGGCGGCTTTCGTGGCGGCATATGCGCTGACACATGCCGTGCTATCAAACTTCTTCTCGCTCGAGCCTGCGCCTGTCATGTTGATAATTTTCCCATGACCTTGCTTCAAAAAATAGGTCAATGCAGTTCGGCATCCATGATAGGTGCCCTTGAGATTGACTTCAATTGGCTCATACCATGCTTCGAGCGGCGCATCCACAATTTTTTGGTAGGGCTCTGCTACACCAGCGTTGTTTATCCATACATCAAGTTTGCCAAATTGCTCCAAAGTAAATTTTAATAATCCTTCCACTTCACCATAGCAAGCCACATTGCATGTTTTGCCGCGCACATTTGGCGAATGCAGGACCTTAAGCGCTTCTTCCAAATTTGTTTGCTTGCGCGAAGAAATTACCACCTGCGCCCCTTCCTCTAAGAACTTCTGTGCAATAGCTTTACCAATGCCTTTTGTTGAGCCCGTGATTACGGCAACTTTTCCCTCAAGGCGTCCCATGTATCATGCTATGGCTTTAGGGTTGTCACGGATTGAAAATGTTTTTGCGTGATAAATGTTTTGGCTGCGCTTGCATTTTTACTTTGTCTCAACGCCTCCTTTGCGACTCTCGTTTTAGACCTTTCTTTCTTGTGCTTCTGCAAACAGTGTTAGATAGCTTTCGTAACGCATGGGCGAAATGTCGCCACGCTCCATAGCAGCACGAACGGCACAATCTGGTTCTGTGATATGCGTGCAAGAAGAAAAGGCACAGTTTGGCGCATATTTTCTAAACTCGATAAATAAATGTCTTAATTCTTCTTGTGCAATGCCCTCCAAACTAAACTCTCTTATGCCGGGTGTATCAATCACATACCCATATTCGCTTGAATCAGGTTTTGAGACCACAAGCATAATGGCATTGCTGGTGGTGTGTGCGCCCTTGCGAGTTTTTTCGCTTAACTCGCCGATTGGCAAGTCACTGCCTGTGAGCTTGTTGATGAGTGTTGTTTTTCCAACGCCAGAGTGACCGCTCAATACAGAAGTTCTGCCAATGAGCTTTTCACGCAGTTGAGCTATGCCTTCGCCAGTTTGTGCTGAAAGTAGCAGTGTGTCATAGCCCAGTTCATTATACAGTTTCAGCAGTGATGGTGCAAGGTTCTCGGTGTCTAAATCAATTTTGTTCAGTACGATTATGGCTTTGAGTCGTTCGAATTCGGCAAAAGCAAGGTAGCGGTCAACAAGTTTTGCTCGGAAAGGCGGGTCAGTGATAGATGTTACAATCACGAGTTGGTCAATGTTGCTTGCCATGACATGTTCAGTCTCACCACTGCGATTGCGTCGTCGTTCTCTATTGCGTGAGAGTGTGCTACGGCGTTTTTCTATGAAGGTAATGATGCCATTATGCAGTGCCACGTCGTTGCGTTCTTCCAAGGGACGAAAGCGCACTCTATCGCCGACCACCGCCAGCGTGGAGTTTGGATTTTCAGTTAGTGTGGTGCGCAGGGTTTTGCAGGTGTAGGTTTCTCCTTGTGGCGTATGCACAAGGTAATATGGACCACGCGCTTCATAGATAATTCCATACCGATCGCTCTCGTCGACTGTTACGAAGTTTTTTCGGCGAAGTGGTGGATTGAGCTTTTTCGACATAGCCTAATGTGCGACTAACCAATTTTCTCCAATCCCGACTTCCACAGCCACAGGCACGGTTTTGAGTCCTGCACGCTGTGCTGCTTCAATCATCTGTTTTTTTACCATTCCCGACAGCACCTCGAGTTCTGACTTCGGTGCATCGAAGAGCAATTCATCGTGCACCTGCAAGACCATTTTAGACTCCAATTTTTCTGAGCGTAGTGTTTCATCAATTTGAATCATTGCCAGCTTAATCATGTCTGCTGCTGTGCCTTGAATCGGTGCATTAATGGCGGCACGTTCTGCCGCATTTCGGATAGCCGCACTCTTGTGCGTGATATCCTTAAAATATCGGCGACGCCCCAGTGCAGTTTCCACGTAGCCGTTTGTTCTGGCTTGCTCCAAAACCCATGAGAGAAATTCAAAAATTTTGGGATACTTGGCTTTGTAGTTTTCAATGATTGCTTTGGCTTCACTTTGGCTAATATCCAACCGTTGTGCCAAACCGAACGGCTGAATGCCATAGAGTACGCCAAAATTTACTTCCTTCGCTTTACGACGCATCTCTGCAGTCACGCTTTCCGTCTCAAAAATCACTTTTGCTGTGGCGCTGTGAATATCTTCGCCATTTTTGAACGCACGCTGCATAGTCTCATCGCCTGACAGTTCTGCCGCAATGCGCAATTCAATTTGGGAATAATCTGCCGACAGGAGCATGTAATCTGGACGACTTGCTACGAATGCTCGGCGAATTTGTTTGCCCACCGGCGTACGAATAGGAATGTTCTGCAAGTTTGGGTTTGAGGAAGATAGCCGCCCTGTAGCCACCACGCTCTGATTGAACGACGTATGCACCTTGCCTGTTTTTTTGTGAATCAGCAACGGCAAGGCATCCACATATGTGGATTTTAACTTTTGCAAACTGCGGTATTCCAAAATTTTTCCTGCAATTGGAAATTCTTCTGCCAATTCTTCCAAGACTTTTACATCAGTAGAGTAGCCCGTTTTGGTGCGTTTCTTGGCTGGCAGTTTCATTTTCTCGAACAGCACCTGTGCAATTTGTTTCGGTGAATCAAGGTTGAAGCTCTCTCCAGCGCCAGCATAGACAGCTTGTGCCGCCTCTTGAATCGCCACGTCTAAGATTTTTGAAAGTTCGCTTAACACACTTGTATCAATTGCAATCCCTGCATATTCCATTTCAGCCAGCGTGCGCAGCAGTGGAAATTCAATTGCCGTGCAGATGCTCATTAAAGCTGGCTCAAGTAAGAGCTTTTCATGCAGTGCACTTTTGAGTTGCAGTGCCATATCCGCATCTTGGCAGGCATAATTCTTGAGGTCTTCGATGGGCACCTCTTCAATGCGTTTCTGCATTTTCCCTGTTCCCACAAGTTCAGTGTAGCGCACGGTGCGGAACTTTAGGTGCTCGGCAACCATGTCATCTAAGTTATGCGGCTTATCTGGATTGAGCACATAGCTTGCCAGCATAGTATCGAAGTAAGGCGGTGCCAGTGTGATGCCATAGTTTTTTAGCACCATGTAGTCATACTTGATATTTTGCCCGACTTTGCGAATGCTGGGATTTTCCAAAATCGGTTTCAGGTGCTGCAAAGTTTCTTGCCTTGAGAGCTTATGGCGAAAATCTACGGCATAGGCTTCACGAGCCTTAACTGCAAAGGAAATGCAGACAAGTTGAGCCTCCAAGGCATCTAAACTTGTGGTTTCTGTGTCGAGCGCAAACTCTTTGGCATGCTCAAGTTTTTGTATCAATTCTGAAAGCCCTTCTGGCGTATTGATGAGTATGTAGTTTCCGACCGATTGTGGCGTGGGCAATTGCCTTGCGAAATCTTCACCGATGTTTGCACCGAAATCAAATGAGATGTCGTCATCAGGATATGCTGTGCTCTCAGCGTCTGCGAGCAGGTCATCGTCATCTGTTATGATGCTCTTGGTTCGTTTGAGGCGAGCAAGAAACTGCTTGAACTCCAATTCTTCCAAAATGGGTATCAGCCGTTCTGTGAGCGGCGGTTTTTGTCTGAACTCCTCAATGGATTCTTCTACTGGTAGGTCAGTTTTAATTGTAACGAGAAACCGACTGAGTGGAAGCTGGTCTTTGGCTTTCAGCAGATTCTCACGCAGTTTTGCTTTTTTGATGAGATGAGCGTTTTTCAAAAGCGTGTCTAATGAGCCATACTCATTGATGAGTGCGGCGGCGGTTTTCGGTCCAACACCATCGACACCGGGAATGTTATCGGAGCTATCGCCCATTAGCGTAAGCATGTCAATGAACTGTTCAGGATAGACGCCATACTTTTCTTTTACTTCGTTACGTCCGTAGCGTTCAAAGGTATCATCATCTTTAGCAGGCTTTAGAATGTGGATGTGTTCGCTTACGAGTTGAGCAAAATCTTTGTCTGGCGTAACAAGAAAAATGTCGCACTCGGGTTCAAACTTTTTAGCCAGCGAGCCCATGATGTCATCGGCTTCGTAGCCGGGTATTTTCAGGCTTTTGACCCCATATCCTTCCACGATGCCATAGATTTTCTCCAGTTGTAGCAAGAGGTCGTCGGGTGGTAATGGGCGATGTGCTTTATAGTCAGGGTATTTTTCATGCCGGAAAGTTTTTTCCTTGCTATCGAAAGCTACGGCGATATAGTCAGGTGCATAGTTTTCGATCAGTTTGATGAGGGTGTTGGTGAAACCGAATGCGGCGCCAGTTGGGAACCCGGCTTTGGTTTGCATGCGCACTGGCATGAGGGCATAGTAGGCGCGGTAAATGAGAGCCATACCATCGAGCAAAAACAAAGTAGGACGAGAGTATGGCATGTTGTTCGGCATTTCAGATTACTTTGTCAGTTTCGCACTCAGTGTGCCGTCATCCGTGATGGTCAGCGGTGTGTTTGGGAAATCGGTCTCGGTGAGCGACTTCATCACCGTAATAGCAAGTTTTTCTGCGTCATGGACGGGATAGCCCGGGTCTAATTGTCGCGTTGGAATAATTTTACCGCGGCGAAAATCACCGCTTTGTTCATCAATTTCAGCCTCGACGATTGCACCTACTCCTGTAATTCCTTGAATGTTCATGTTGCCATAGGTAAGAAAATTGCCGAGTGAATACATGATAAGTTTATTTTTGTATAGCTCTAACGCACGCAGGACATGCGGTCCATGTCCAATGACCATTGTTGCGCCTGCATCAATGACACTATGCGCAAATTCAATTAGATTGCCACGATTTTCACCATAAAACATTTCAGTTTTGTTTTCTACATGCTGTGCGTTCTTGCCTTCTGCACCACCATGAAATGAGACGATGACCAAATCATAATTTTTCTTGACACTATCAATCACCTGTGCGGCATACTTGGGGTTGCTTACCTGATACGAGGTTTCAGAAAATCCGAATGCCACAATAGCGATTTTCTTGTTGCGAATTGTGACTTCAGCTACTCCTTTTTTTGGGGCAAAGGCAATGCCTTGTTCAGCCAGTAGCGTTTTTGAGTAGTGATATGCGGCGTCGCCGTAGTCGCTGACATGATTGTTGTCCATACTCATCACCGTAAATCCCATCTGTTGCAGCACTGGCGCCAGTGTCGGCGGCATGCCAAATTCGTAGCACCGTCCTGCACGGCGGGAGCTTTCCGTGCACTTTTGGGGTTTCATGTCTGCTTTGATGAACGCACCTTCTAAGTTGCCGAACACAATATCAGCGCCTTTGAGGTAGCGCCCAATTGAATCTGCAAAAAACTTTCCGTCTTGCGGCGGTAAAATTGTCCGTGGCGTGTATGAGCCCAGCATGACGTCACCAACGGCACGCAGTGTGATTTGTGAGTAGGCAACAGGCGTGAAATACAACAGGGGGAAAAGTAAAGTGACGCAATACGCAAGACGGTACAATTTGAGCATTAGACTAACGCTTGTTCAGTGGCATTATCAAAAAAGTGAACTTTCGTAACATCGATTGCGCATTCAAACTCATTACTGAACTCGTGTGGGATACGTGCGTCAATGCGCGCAACAAGGTGCTTGGTCTCTTGCACCGTTGGCAGTTGAAGATAGACAAAAATCTCGTTGCCCATTGGTTCAATCACCTCAAGATGCAATTTTGCGCGAGCAGCTACGGCAATTTTCTCTGCTTCATTGACATCATGAATATCTTCAGGACGCACTCCCATGGTGATGTCATTGCCAATATACGCCTTTAATTTGTCAGCTATGCTTTGAGGCAGGCGAACATCCAGCATACCTGTTTTATCTCTGAAGCACAGTGACCCGTTTTGATACAGTGAACCTTGGATAAAATTCATAGCTGGACTACCGATGAACCCTGCTACAAACTTGTTTGCTGGATTGTTATACAGGTTAAGTGGTGTATCGACTTGTTGAATGACGCCTTTGTTCATGACTACAATACGGTCTGCCATGGTCATGGCTTCTACTTGATCATGCGTGACATAAATCATGGTTGCACCCAGCGTGCGATGTAACTTCGAGATTTCTGTGCGTGTCTGAACGCGCAATTTTGCATCAAGATTCGAGAGCGGCTCATCGAAGAGAAAGACTTTTGGATTACGCACAATAGCACGCCCTAATGCCACGCGCTGACGCTGTCCGCCCGAGAGGGCTTTAGGCTTTCGGTCAAGATATTCCGATAGTCCAATCGTTTTGGCAACCTCTGTAACTCGACGCCTGATTTCTTCTTTGGGCACACGACGCAACTCCAAACCAAACGCCATGTTTTCATAAACTGTCATGTGCGGATACAGTGCATAATTTTGAAAGACCATAGCAATATCACGGTCTTTGGGCGGGACATCGTTCATGCGTCGCCCATCAATGAACAAATCCCCTCGCGAGATTTCCTCAAGCCCTGCAATCATCCGCAAGGTTGTTGATTTGCCGCAACCTGATGGACCGACCATCACAATAAACTCTTTGTCTGCGATGTTCAGGTTGAAGTCGTGAACGACTTTGATGCCCCCTTCATAAATCTTCTCGACGTTTTTGAGTACGACAGTTGCCATAGTTAGACTAAGAATGTCATAGTTGATAGAGAATTGGAAAAGGTGAAGACCGTATCGCCTTGGAATATAAGTATTAGGCATGGTGAGAGCAAGCAAGACGAACTGTGGCTGAGCAAGCAGCGGTGGCTCTACATCAACTGCGGACAACCACCTGCTGCCACGCTCACAAGCGGGGACTCATCAGCACTTTACTTAGCTGAACAGTAGCCATGCTACCGTGATTGCCAGAATGATAAGGCACTCCAGAATGTCTTTTTGGGAGACGATGGCTTTGGAGCGTTGCTTTGATACTCTGTCCATGTTTACCTTCCCGAGCTTTTATGTTTTTCAGCATGCAATGAGTTTTGGGCGTGTAGGGCAGTAGTTGGCTGTACAAAGATATGCTTTTTGCAGGATATGCCAAAACTTTTTTACTGTGACAGTACCTGCTTGTAAAACTTTTCATACAGCGGAACAATGCAGGCTGTATCGTAGCGTAAGGCAGTTTCGCGAGCACAGTGTGCCATGCGTGCATAGAGAGATGTATTGCTAAGCAATTCAATTGCTCGTGTTGCCAGCGCTTCTACATCTGCGTTGGATACGGTATAACCGTTATCACCATCTTTGATTAGTTCAGGTAAACCACCAACCTTGTAGGCTACCACTGGCACACTACACGCCATAGCTTCAAGTGCCGCTAATCCAAAGGATTCTGTTTCGCTGGCCATGAGCATCAGGTCGGAAATAGAAAGAAGCTCGATAATCGCTTCCTGCTTGCCTAAGAACCTGACATACTCGGCTATGCCTAACTCACGCGACAGACGCTCCGCTTCAGAGCGTTCAGGACCATCACCTACCAGCAACAAACGGCTTGGCAATTTTTGATGAACCAATGCAAACGCTCGAATCACATCTCTGACTCGCTTGACTGGACGAAAGTTTGAGATATGAATCAGTAGCTTTTCGTTTGCTTTTGCAAATGCAGTGCGGTAATGCGTGCACTCCTTACGCACGAACTCTTTCGTATCCACAAAGTTTGGAATGACAATCACCTCTTTCAGCGGTTGGAAATCCTGCATTGTTCTTTCTCGCAAGTACTGTGAGACCGCTGTTACTCCATCAGATTGATTGATGCCAAGTCGAACTGCACCGCTTAGACTCGGGTCTATGCCCACCAGCGTAATATCCGTGCCGTGTAATGTGGTGATGATTTTGGTCGTCTTGCATGTTTTTGTTAGCGTGGTTTGGTCGCGTTGAATCTCGCGTGCAAGAAAGGCGCTAATGGCATGGGGAATTGCATAGTGGACATGCAGCAAGTCCAACTCTTCGTAGCACATGACTTCCGCCATTTTTGACGCTAGCGAAATCGAATATGGCGGAAACTCAAAGAGCGGATAAGTGCTGATTTCTACTTCATGATAGACAATGTTCTCTGAAAATTCACGTAAGCGAAATGGCAAGCTGTAGCTGATGAAATGCACCGTGTGTCCTTTTCCAGCCAATGCTTTACCGAGCTCCGTAGCCACGACACCGCTGCCGCCATATGTCGGATAACAAGTTATGCCAATTTTCATGGCGTGTTTGTTGCTTGATGTGATACTTATACGCTGCTACAATTTAACAATTTACTTTACCAGCAACATCTTTTTCGTCGCAACAAATCTGCCCGACTGCAAGCGATAGAAATACACGCCCGACGAGAGTCCGTGGCGAGCGGCATTGAAAGAATAGGTGTATGAACCTGCCTCTTGCCTTGCACTCACGAGCGATGCAACCTTTCTGCCCAGCACATCAAAGAGTTCCAACTTTACATCGCCCGATTCTTTGAGCGAATACGTGATAACCGTTGTCGGATTAAACGGATTCGGATAGTTCTGCGAGAGGCTGTATTCGCGCGGCGCAACAGCAGTGGTGATAGTGAGCGTAACCGTACCCAAGTCGTGAATCGTGCCGTTCAAATCGGTTTGGCGAAGGTTAT
>Ga0308414_1000367_pt1 | contig 28876 bp, 24 predicted proteins | sample HotsprSampleOS50_FD_205667 | JGI IMG/M metagenome (GOLD analysis project Ga0308414, IMG submission 205667) | Hot spring phototrophic mat microbial communities from Octopus Spring, Yellowstone National Park, Wyoming, United States - 20090730_OS50 ...
CGGGTCTTCTCCTATTTTTTCACTATACTTCCAGCACCTTGGGCACTTTATACCTTTAGCCTTTTCAACAAGTACAGCAACGTGCTCACCATCATAGGTTGACTTTGATATTTTGTCTATTTTTACCTCTGATGCTATAAAGTATATTGTAAGATTTTTTTCTTGCTTTTTGAGTGTCTCTTCAATATCTTTATTTTTTGGGCTTATTGTTATTGATGTTTCAAGACTTGTACTTATTCTCTTATTTTGTCTTTCTATTTCAATAGCCTTAAGTACATCCTCTCTCATTTCCATTATTTTCTGTATCTGTTCAAAGTCTTCTTTATAAAAGGGATAAATGTCTTTTTCTATATAGTTCATATGTACAGAGTCTTTAACCCCTTTTATATACTGCCATACTTCTTCAGCAGTAAATACAAGTATTGGTGCCAATAATAGTGTTGATGCCTTTAATATGTGATACATTGCAGTCTGACTACTTCTTCTTTTTTGTCCATCTTTTCTTGATGTATATAATAGGTCTTTCAATATATCAAAATAGAAGGATGATAATTCTATATTAAAAAAGTTATACATCTTTTTAAAAACCATATTGAAGTTATAATTCTCATAGTTTTCAATAACTTCTTTTGTAATGACTGAGAGTCTTGAAATAGCCCATTTGTCTATTGATTCGAGTTTGTCAAATTTTATCTGATCTTTTTCAGGGTCAAAGTCATACAAATTACCCAACATAAACCTAAATGTATTTCTTATTTTTCTATATGCATCGGCTGTCTGAGCCAACAGGTTTTCACCTATCCTCATATCTTGAGTATAGTCTTGAGTTGTTACCCATAGCCTTAGTACATCAGCCCCATACTTTTTCATTATTGTTTCAGGTGGAATAACATTTCCCAAACTCTTACTCATAGCCCTTCCATTTTCATCCAGCATAAATCCATGAGTTAGGACTTCATCGTAAGGTGGCCTATCGTCTATAGCAACACTTGGGATTAATGATGACTGAAACCATCCCCTGTGCTGGTCAGAGCCTTCTAAGTACATTGTGGCATGGTCTAAGCCCCTCTTTTTTATTACAGCAAACCAGCTTACACCAGAATCGAACCATACATCAAGTATGTTTGACTCTTTCGTTATATTCTTGCTGCCACACTTAGGGCATTTGTAGTCTTTACCTAGGAAAAACTCAATATCTTTTGTAAACCATGTGTCAAGACCATTTTCTCTTACAACCTCAGACACTTTATATATTATTTCTGGTGTAAGAGATGAAGTATTGCAGTCTTTACAGTATATTGCAGGTATTGGAACACCCCAACTCCTTTGTCTTGAAATACACCAGTCTGGCCTTGCCTCAATCATTGATGTTATTCTGTTTTCACCCCATCCAGGTATCCATTTTACGTTTTTTATTGTTTTAAGTAGCTTCTTTCTAAAGTCATAGTCAACCCTTATAAACCACTGAGGAGTTGCTCTAAATATGACTGGTTTTTTACAACGCCAACAGTGAGGATATGAGTGTTGAATATTTTCTGCATACAGCAATAGATTATTTTCTTGAAGTTTTTCTATTATTTTTGGGTTTGCTTCAAATACGTTTAGACCAGCCCACTCGACATCATTTGTAAATCTAGCCTCATCATCGACAGGAGAAATAACAGGTAAATTGTATTCAAGACCTACCTCATAGTCCTCAGTACCATGCCCTGGTGCTGTATGTACTGCCCCTGTTCCAAAATCAAGTGTTACATGCTCACCAAATACTGGTTTTACATCTCTTTTTATGAAAGGGTGTTTTATCTTTAGGTTTGAAATTTCTTCTCTTGTTATTTTTTTTATTTCTTTGTATTCAAAACCAACTTTTTCAGCTGTTTTTTCAACAAGTTCTGTTGCAATTATGTAGTATTCATTCTCTACTTCTATTAATGAATAAGATGCATTTGGATTAAAAGAGATAGCAACATTTGCAGGTAATGTCCATGGTGTAGTTGTCCATATTATTACATACGATTTTTTATCATATTTAGGTTCTTCAATAGGGAACTTTACATATATTGATGGTGATACCTTTTCATAATATTCTATCTCAGCATCAGCCAATGCTGTCACACAGTGCCCACACCAGTATACTGGCTTAAGTCCTTTATATACATATCCCTTCTCAACAAGTTTTCCTAGTGCAGTAAGTATATCAGATTCATATTCATTGTCCATCGTCTTGTAAGGGTTATCATAGTCTCCTAAGACCCCAAGTCTTTTAAACTCTTTCATCTGAATATCTATGAACTTTTGTGCATATTCTCTACAGTCCTTTCTTATCTTTTCTAGTGGTGTAGTTTTAGCCTTATCTCCCAAGTTCTTCATTACCTGAAACTCTATAGGGAGTCCATGACAGTCCCAGCCAGGTATATAAGGTGAATAGTGCCCTGTCATTGTCTTAAACTTTACTATTATATCCTTAAGTATTTTATTTAATGAGTGGCCTAAGTGTATATGACCATTTGCGTAGGGCGGGCCATCATGTAGTATAAAAGGTTTTTTCCCTTTTCTTGATTCTATTATCTTATAATAAATCCTTTCCTTTTCCCATTTTTCTAATATAATTGGCTCTCTATTTGGAAGGTCTGCCTTCATAGGAAAATCAGTTTTTGGAAGATTAAGCGTTTCTTTATAGTTTTCCATTCTTATTCCCTTTCTTTAAAAAAATTTTTATATTAAAATTTAAAACTAATATATCTGTATTTTATAATTTATTTTTGCTTGTTATTAATGTTCTTAGTATTGAAGACTTTATTGGGTAATTTCAAGTTAATTGTGTCAAGTATCCCTCTTGAAAGATTTTTATTCATTAAATGCATCCTCAAGAATATTTAAGTACCTTAATTTCCTCTGATATTTTAAGTTCTTATCTCTAAAAAATATATATAAAAATTTATTTGCACTCTCCTTAGAGTAAAAATACCATCTAATGCGTATATTATCCTTAAGCTCAAAACACCTCTCTCTATCCAGTTAGTCGTACTAAAATAACTTCTTAGTTTATGGGAATATTTAAAAAAATAAGTGTATTTATCTATTTTACCTCTAAGATTATTAAAATATCTGTAAAGCTTGCTCCATTTCTCGATAAATACAAAAAGTTACAGTAAAATATAGCAAAACAGACCCATCTGTTGCTGATATTGATTATGATAATAACCCTATAACATCTATTATTATTGCATCTGTTTTGATTATTACTGGAATTGTTTTTATAAAACTATCAATAAGAAAAAAGGTTTAGTTTAAATTTTCCATAAAATGCTAAAATTTTTTTATAATATAACTACCTAAAAAATATTTGTATTCTAAAAATAGAAAGATAGATGTACTTTTAAAATAAAAAAACAAGAAAAGATAAAGTATACATCAATTTTAATAGAATAAGTTATTCTGATTCTTCTTTTTATTCTTTGCTGTACGAGATGTTCGGCTTATTTAAAAGATTAGTCTTTATTATGAGAAAACTTTATCTTAGTTTTTGTTTTGTATAGGCTTAAAAAAATGGTAATTTTATATTAAATCAAGGTATTTATATCTATAGTAGTTTTTAGAAAAATAAATTCTTGCTAAAAATTTTAAACAAAATTTTATTAATTTATCTTTATAAAAACTAATAATTTTGATTTTTAAAATCCCAAATAATATTAGAATAAACAAACACCTCTCTTAAGTCAAATTTAAAAATGCTAACAAGGTTAAGACCCCTTGTTAGATTAATACAAATAATTCTTATTTATCTTTAGTCTTTTATTCACTCTTATTCTTCTTAAAATATACATCGTTTATATCTATCTTGCTTTCAGATATAAGTTTATCAACATATTTAGCTGATCTTAGTTTAACCTCTTCCAGCCATAAATTATATATTATACTGTCTTTAACTTCATTAAAAGGTTTTTTAATCTTGTCCTTGTTTGACTCATAATAAGCTAAAGCAGCTTTTAAGTCTGGCTTTGGAACATTTTTAGCAATTTTATTCTTTATATATATCTGAGTTTTAGCATTGTCTATAAAGATACTGATAAAGTCTTTAGCGTCTTGATTATTTATCCATCCTTCTTTTTCAGCATCTGTCTTAATTAATAAAACACCAATTATTTCATTAAGCATATTTGCTCTCATATTTGACTTATCATTTAGGTTGTTATAGTCCTTCAATGCCTCTTCTGAACCTGAAACCAATATGTTAGTCCTTATCATATCCTCTATGTCTTTTACATAATAAGTATTCTCTTCTATTTTAAAAATCCAGAGTTTAGAATATTCCTCAGGTTTTATCTCATTTTTTATATACCTAGCAATAACATTTTCTTCAAAATCATCATTTGTCTTTATTCTGTATTTATATTTTAATTTTTCTAATGAAGACCTAAGAAGATAAATATATCTTGTCTTTTGATACTCTGAAACAAGAACTTCTTTTGCATCCTCAAAATTTTTTATCCCTTTACTCTCAAGAATAGACTTTATCTCTTTCTCAGAATACTTAGCCTTCAAGAAGTCATCTGATGGTATATCAATATTAGGTATAACATTAGTATATATAAAATACTGAGTAAGTGCTTGTAATTCAAGTATTCTAATCTGTGAGTGATCCAAGTTTTGAGTCTTTTCCATCTCTTTTAATATCATTTTTTGAGATATTATAGAGTTTAGTATCTGCATCTTAATATCAGGATTATCTTTAATTAATGCCATCTGACCACTTGTAAAATTAAGTTTTAGTAAAACATCAAACTTTGTATTAAACTCTTTTAGAGTTATAACCTCATCCCCAATCTTTGCAACCCAATCATTTTTTTCTGACTTACAAAAAACTATCGATGTTATGAGAAATAAAAAAACTGATAACTTTTTAATACTTCTATAAATATTATTCATAACAAAAACCCCCATACTTAATAAAATAAGATATTAAAATTAAATAGCAATATTTTAAAAAGTCAAATAAAAAAATTTTAAATAAAAATTTTGTAAAAGTACTAGAAACAAAAAAATATTATTGATAAATAAGTATTTTTGATTTTTTAAGATTTAGATATTTAAACACAATCTTGCAAGTCTATAAACTTTTTAAAATATACTCCCAAAACCTCTAACAAGCGATGCAGCTGTCTCAGAGTCTTTATGCCAAGCATATCTTTTTTGAACATAGGAATTAACATACTTCCCATCAATAATAAACTTATCTTTATGATTAAAATTAATGACACCTACCTCTATCCCTTTCCCTGTCCCAGCATGAACAAACTCTATTGTCCCATCATCATATATTTTTGTTACTATACCAACATGGGTCAAAATATCATCTTTTAATGTCTTATTGTTATTTTTATCATAAGTCCTATCAAAAAAGACTATATCTCCCACCTTAGGTCTCTCAACAATTTTATATTTCACACTAAAGAGTATATAAATGACAAGTGCTCCAAAGTTAGACCTTGAAAAAACCTCATCATTTTTAAGTTTATTATATATACCAAGGTCTATAGCCTCTTGAAAAAAGTCTTTTTTAAGTACACTGTAATATGCAGACCTTACGAAATTACTACAGTCAATTCTTATAGTCTTATCGCCTATTTTAAAAGTCTTGATATTAAGTCTCTGTTTTTCTAAAGCCCATTCTGCAATATTATTCCTTACTACATCCTCTTCGTATGGACTTGAGACTTTAACACTGGAGTCTGAGTTTTTCAATTGAGTCTTAGAATTGGAAGACTTATAATAGTTTTTGGCAGAGCAACCAAAAATAGGTATTAGAAAAACAAAAATAAATACAAAACACTTATTCATCTATATACCACTCTGTTATAGACGGCCCACCTATATAAAACTTTACTCCTCTTATTTTTCGGCTATAAAATCCTAAACTATGAAATGAAAATAAAAAAGTGTATGGTTGTAACTCGTGCAAAATTCTATGAAGTCTCCTATACATTTCCCATCTTTTTTGTTGATCAAACTCTCTCCTTGCCTCTTCAAGCAGTCTATCAACTTCAGGGTTAGCAAAAGAAATAAAATTAGACCCACCATTTATCTGAGAAGAGTGCCATACCTGATAAGGATCAGTATCTATCCCAGTTCCCCATGCAAACCTTACAGCATCAAAGTTTCCTTCAGAAACAGTCTTTGCAAAAACAGTCCAGTCTATAACTCTTATATTAACTCTTATGCCAGCCTCTTCAAAACTCTCTTTTATTATATCAGCAATTTTCTTATGATAGTCTCTTGCATTATGTACCAGATACTCAAACTCAAAGTTTATTCCATCCTTGTCTCTTATACCATCTCCATCATGATCAACCCACCCTGCTTCTTTTAACATTTGCCTTGCCTTAACAGGATCATAGTCATAAGCCTCTATTGTGGAATCGTACATTGGACTGTTTATAAAAAATGGACCAGTTACAACCTCACCAAGTCCTTTATGTATCTCATCAAGTATTTTCTTCTTTGGGACAAGATGACTTAACGCAACCCTTACTCTTGGATCCTGAAAAAAAGGTCTTTTAAGATTCCACCCTATATAAGCATACAATGGAGTTATATATTTTGCTCTAACTATTTTATTTTGAAAGTCTTCAGTATTAGTCCTTGAATCAAACCATATCTCAGGTGTAACCTCAAAGTCTGCATCAATATTACCACTCGTAAGTTCCTTAATAGCCACATTGTCATTAGTTATAAGTCTATATTCAATAACATCAATATATGGCCTCTTAGGGTCAAAATATGGTAATCTCAATCTTCTTGCAAAATAATTTTTATTCTTAACAAGCCTTATAAACTTTCCCTTTTCCCAAGACTCAAAGAGATAAGGTCCAGTGCCTAATGGTTTCCAATTATCCGGATGAGTATTAAAAAACTCTGCGAAAGACTTTTGATCACCTTTAAAACTATCAATCTTATACCTATGCCTTGGTATTAAAGGTATACCGCCACAGAAAGACAGAGACAGAAAATACTGCTTTTTATAATCGAACCTTACTGTATAGTTATCTATTAAGGTAACCTTCTCTACATCTATGTAGTAGTTCCTAAGATGGGCAGCATCAACAAAAGGATTCATAATAACATTATAACTAAAAACAACATCCCTTGCATCAAAAGGGTGAAAGTCATGCCATGAAACACCTTCTCTTATATAAAAAATGTAGACAGAACTCTTTAGAATATTATAATTTTTATCAAGTCTTATAGGATTAGATACTGGGATTAACTCCACAGTATAAAAGTTCTTTTTAACTTTAAAGTTATAATTAATAACTTTATTAAATATAAATGTCTTATCACCTCTTTTGTTCAAATACTCAGGTAAGGTAACAATAACACCAGGTCCTTGATAAAAAATATTACCATCAAAGTAACCTTCTATACACTTATTCTTAATACACGCCTTATCTTTTACCTCCCATGTATGAGCAATCCAGGGGAGCCACTCAAAGGTTTCAGGGTCTCTTATTATAAGAGAGTCAGATACAAGCCCAATTACAGCACCAGCAGGAGACTCATTAGATATTATAGGAGAAAGCATCCTAGGTTCAGCCTTTGTTCTTATAACAATTTTCCCACCCTCTTTTGGAATAGTTTTCTTGTCTGGATAATTAAACTCATCAACAGGAACTTTTTTTATAATATCTTTAAGGTCAGTTACAACACTCTTCTTTTCAGTCTGAGATACTTTTTCTTCATAACCATTAGGACCTTTATAGATAGTACATGAATAAAGGAATAAAAAAAACAATAATAAGAGTCTCACAATAATCTCCCTATATTTTCAAAGAATATAAAACTTTATTTTAAAATTTAAACTTAGATAATAATCTATAAAAAATTAACTTAATAAAAAATAAAATAGATATAAAAAAATCAAATACTACCGATTATTAAAAGCAAGATAATGTAAAATCTGTATAGGGAGAGAAAATTGAAACAAACATCAATCTTATTAATATTATTAATATCAATAGCCAATATAGCATTATCAAAAAATAATGATGCAATAATAATAAATGCGAATATAAATACACCAATAGTAATATCATTACAGAATAAATACGACAATGGAGAGTGGCAAATAGAGTCAAAACCTGGCGGATTAAATCTTGAGACAAACAGAAAGGGACAATTGTATACATATTTTGTATTCAAGGCAACAAATGAAATAAAGGGAACACTTATATTCAACTATATAAAAGATAATGAAAAAATAGACATAAGAACATATATAATCAACATAAAAGGTAAAGAAGAGACAATACCTAACTCAAAAGAAGACAAAGCACTTGTCATTATACCTAAGGAAAAAGAGAAAGATGAAACAAAAATGTCAGACAAGTACACAATAAAAAAATACATATCAGAATTAATAGAATCTGGCTTAGTTCTCAAAGCAAAACAGGAATTAGATAAGATAGTTGAAAGTCAAAAGTATGACGTAGAGAAAGAATGGATAATAAAACAAAAGATTCTCATAATGGAAAAAACAGAAGACTATAACGGTGTTATAAACTACATAAATGAACTTATGGGAGAAGAAGAAAATAATGATATAAAGAACTTAGAACTTTTTTTAAGACTTAAGAGGGCAAAAGCATATGCAAAAACAGGGAAAAACTTCGAAGCAGAATCAGAGCTTGTTTATCTTAAAAACTTTTATCCTGATGCACCTGATGTATACTATCAGTTGGGTTTATTCTATCTTAATGAAAACAGGATAGATAAGTGTATATCACTATTTGAAAATCTTGTAAGGAAGTTTAACGAATTTGAGCAAAAAGAGTTTGTATATATAACTCTTGCAAGGCATTACTACAAAGTAGTTGGACTTAATGGATATAATCTTTCATATGAATACTACAAGAAAATAAAAGACTTAGGGCCTGTATCTATATACTACAATGAAGCAATAAAAATGATAAAGTTCCTAGAAGAGAATTTTCTTAACATAAGATAAAGAAAGTAGCTTTTTTTTAGCAATTTCAGCCATAGCCTTATAGCCATCCTTATTGGGATGGCATTCATCAAATAAACTTATGTTATCTCTAAAGTCAATATAATCTAATCCATATCGAGAGCAAGTTTCTATAATAATATCTTGAATTTTCCTAAGTTTTTTGTCAACATAAGGGTAATCAACAATATTAAATGGTATTCCAAATATGAGCTTAATGTTTTTAGTTAATACTACCTCTACTATCTTATTTATATAAAAATATATTTCATCAATAGATAATTCAATAAAAGCATCATTTATCCCACAAGTCAATATTATAAGATCAGGATTGTACTCTAAAATCTCTCTTTCTATCCTAGCATATATATCTTCTAATGTCTGCCCGTTTATCCCACTGTTTATAAATATGTCATTAAATTCTCTATTCAATATCCCAACCCAACTATATGATGGGCCATATGGATAACCCCAGGTAATAGAATCACCTAAAACCAAAACTTTTGCCATATTAAAAATTATAAACAACTTAAGGACAAAAAAAATTATTTTTTTAACTTAAAAATAAAAAAATATTTTTGTATTAAATTTAAAATTTAAATAGTCAACACTTAAAAACTGTATTTTAAACTAAAAAATAGTTTTAATAACTTTAAGTTTTATTACCATCTTTTAGTTTCTGCTGCTTAAGGATGTAAGGATTTTTAAGACATAAAAGATTAGTTTTTAACTTTCCTGGTTTTTCCTGAAAAAATAAAATTTTTATTTAAAATTTTATAACAAATTTTTTTATCAATTTATCTTGATATAAACTATTTCTGAGTTTTTCAAGGCTTTATAAGTATTAAGATTAAACATAAGGATATTTATCAACAAAAAGATAATATGAATAAATTATAGGTAATATTTCAGGTGTAATCTTGTTTTCTTTTATAAGTTTCTCACATATCTCAAAAGCCTCTTTAACAGAATAGAACTTTCTAAAAGGCCTTGCTGAGATAAGAGCATCAAAAAGGTCAGATATTTCTATTATATGAGTGATTATATCATTAGATTTTATGCCCCTTGGATAACCAGAGCCATCAAGAGTCTCATGATGATTTAAAGCAACCTCAATCAAGAAATAGTTCTTGTCTTTATAATAATGAGCCAAAAGAAGTGCTGAGTAAATAGGATGAAAATTCGCAATATTTCTCTCCTCTTTGTTAAGAAAACCAACCTTATTTATTATATTCTTAGATATCCTTCCTATGCCAATATCATATGTCAGTGCAGCCTCTATTGTCTTTAAAACATCTTCATCAGTTATAAAAAAGTCTTTAGATATCCTTGCAGAAAGCCCCATAACAGCAATTATGTGGTGATAAGAATATTCATAATTGTCTTTTAGCCAATTAAGCTCTTCTATAACCTTTGAAGGGAGTTTTATTCTCTGTATCATTACCTCTAGATCTTTTAAAAACTTTAAGTTTTCTGTAACAAATCCATATTTTTCAACCTCTTTTGTCATAACTTTATGAAAGTCTTGCATTATAAATGTATCTTTTATCTCTACAAATTCAAGATCAAACTTTTTCGCAGCAGCAACAGCATTATCTATGAGATCTTCATTAAATATGTCACCCTCTCTTGCTATTATCCTATTATTCCAGGTATTTATAAAAATAGGTATCTTACAATTCCTTGCTCCTATGCCAGAAACAATTTTTTTGAGTATACTCATAAAACAATGTCCTTATCGAAAAAATATTAGGGACAATAGTCCCTTAAAAAAATTAAACAGGTAATACTTCTCTTCCATACTTCTCATTTATTACTTCAGCAAGTGAAAGGTATAAAGCACTTGCTCCACAAACTATACCTTCATACCCTGCAATAGTTTTAACAACAGAAGATTCTGCAAACTCTGAAATTACCAATAACAAGAATAATATATCTAAGGTTACAAATATAAACTTAAGTGCAGTATTGCCCTTAAAAGCACCTATAGTCATAAAAATTGAGAAAATACCCCATATTAAAAGATAGAAACCCATAGATACATTGTTTGGTTTTAAAACAGAAAGTCCCATATTAGGCAAAACAACAATAAAGACCAGTGAAAGCCAGAAGAATCCATATAGAGTAAAAGCTGTCATACCAAAAGTGTTACCCTTCTGAAACTCAAGCCTTCCTGCAATAGTCTGTGCTATTCCACCAATAAATATACCCATTGCAAGTATTACAGAATCAAGCGATGTAAAACCTGCATTGTGGATGTTAAGAAGTATTGTTGTCATCCCAAAACCCGCAAGACCCACAGGACCAGGATTAGCAAGTTTATTGTCCATTTTTCCTCCCTAATTGTTTAAAGTATTTTTAAAATTTAAAAAAAAAAATTAAAATAAAAACTTTTTAAGAAAAAATCCTGTATAAGAATTAGTATTTCTAACAACATCCTCAGGAGTACCTTTAGCTACAATAAATCCTCCTTTATCTCCACCCTCAGGTCCAAGGTCAATTATATAGTCACATGACTTTATAACATCAAGATTATGCTCTATAACAAGTACTGTATTACCCTTATCAACAAGCCTATTTAAAACACTTATTAGCTTTGAAACATCGGCAAAGTGTAGTCCTGTTGTTGGTTCATCAAGTATATATATAGTTTGTCCTGTGTCACGCTTTGAAAGCTCACGAGCAAGCTTTATCCTCTGAGCCTCACCACCAGACAATGTTGTTGAGTTCTGCCCTAGTCTTATATAACCTAAGCCAACATCTTGCAATGTCTTAAGTTTTGAGACAATATTAGTATGATTCTCAAAATGTAAAATAGCTTCATCGACACTCATTTCAAGCACTTCATATATGTTTTTACCTTTATATAAGACCTCAAGTGTCTCTCTGTTAAACCTCTTTCCATTACAAACATCACACTTAACATATACATCAGGCAAAAAATGCATTTCTATTTTTTTAACACCATCACCCTTACAAGCCTCACACCTTCCCCCTCTTACGTTAAATGAGAATCTACCTGGTTTATAACCTCTAATCTTAGACTCTTTTGTGTTTGCAAAAACATCTCTTATCAAGTCAAAAACCTTTGTGTATGTTGCAGGATTTGACCTTGGAGTTCTTCCTATTGGACTCTGGTCTATCTCAATTATTTTATTTATACCATTAATCTCTATATTGTCAAAAAAAACGCCATCAGGAATAGTGTAACCTCTATACAATTTTGACTTGATTGCAGGTATTAAAGTATCTATGACAAAAGAAGATTTACCAGAACCTGATACTCCTGTAACAGCAACAAAAGTCCCAAGAGGGATGCTAACATCTATCCCTTTAAGATTATTCGTCCTAACTTTCTTTATAAAAATATAATTTCCATTACCTTTTCTCCTCTCCTTTGGCACCTCAATTTTTATCTTACCTGATAAAAACTTGCCAGTTAAAGACTTTTCATTTCTAATAATTTCATCAAGTTTACCACTTGCAACAACATAACCCCCATTTTCTCCAGCACCAGGCCCCATATCTATTATATAGTCTGCTTCTCTTATAGTGTCCTCATCATGCTCAACAACAATAACACTATTTCCAATATTCCTTAAGTCTTTTAAAGCAGAAATAAGCTTTTCATTATCCCTTTGGTGTAAACCTATTGTCGGCTCATCAAGAACATATAGAACACCAGTAAGTTTTGTACCTATCTGTGTTGCGAGCCTTATCCTCTGGGCTTCACCCCCAGAAAGTGTAGAAGCCTGCCTATGTAGACTTATATAATCAAGCCCAACATCAAGCAAGAACTTTAGCCTGATTAAAATCTCATTTATAATAGTTGCACCTATTATCCTTTGAGTTTGAGTAAGTTCAAGACTATTTATAAACTCATATATTTCTTTTATGGTTTTTTTAGATAATTCTATTATTGAAAGCCCACCTATCCTAACAGCCAAAGCCTCTCTTTTAAGCCTATCACCATTACACAAAAAGCACTTCTCCATCCTCATAAAAGATTCATAGTACTCTTTTGCAGCATCACTCTTAGTCTCAGCATATCTTCTCTCTATCATAGGAATTATTCCCTCAAAAGGTTTCCTTGTCTTAAAACTACTTTTTTCACCCTTAACCTCAAACTCTATCTCATCTTTTGAACCATATAGTATTATATTTATAATTTGATCATCAAGGTCTTTTATTGGCTTATTAAGACTAAAGTTATAATAACTTGCCAATGCCTCAAACATTGTCTTATACCACTTGCTACCTTCAATATCAAGTATAACTCTTATACCATTGTCATTTATTGATCTATCATAATCAACCACAAGTGAAGGATCAACAACATACCTTACGCCCAATCCGTGACACTCAGAGCAAGCACCCACCGGTGAGTTAAAAGAAAATAGCCTTGGATGCATCTCTTGTAAACTAAAACCACAAGAAGTACAACTATAAAGAGTGGAATACACCTTTTCACCACTGTCTTCTCTTATTATCTTTACAAGGCCATTGGAATTAGATATTGCTATTTCTATATCCTCACTTATTCTTGACCTCTGATCAGTACTTACCTTAAGCCTGTCAACAACTATCTCAATTGTATGCTTTTTATTTTTATCAAGTTCAATAGCATCTTCACCAAGTATATATGTACTATCATCTATCCTAACTCTCACAAACCCTTTTTCTTCAAACCTTTCAAGTAGCTTTTTATACTCTCCTTTCCTGTTTGTCACAACAGGAGACAATATCTGTATCTTCTCTCCTTCAGGATAAGAGATTATCTCATCAACAATCTGGTCAACACTACTGGCCTCAATTTTTATATTACAGTTTGGGCAAAATGGGATCCCTATCCTTGCGTAAAGTACTCTAAGATAGTCATATATTTCAGTCACTGTTCCAACAGTTGATCGTGGATTTTTAGTTGTTGTCTTCTGGTCTATAGCTATAGACGGAGATAAGCCCTCTATAGATTCAACATCTGGTTTTTCCATTATTCCAAGAAACTGACGTGCATATGAAGACAAAGACTCAACATACCTTCTTTGCCCCTCTGCATATATAGTATCAAAAGCAAGAGAAGACTTTCCAGACCCAGACAAACCTGTTATAACAACGAGTTTATTCTTAGGTATTTCAAGACTAATATTTTTAAGGTTATGAACACGAGCATTTTTTATAATGATTTTATCCAAGATTTTCTCCAAAGATTAAAAATAGAGTTTTTTCTATTAAAATTTAAAACGAAAAGACTTATTTAATAACTTAAACAAACTTGAAAAACAAAAAATTTATTTTATAATATATAGTATACGAAAATATAATTGGTGGAATTATTGGTTCCCCTCCCAAAAGTACCATAATTTCACCAGTTATTGGGAAGGTCTCCTTCCCAACTTTTAAAAATACATTATTAAAAAATTATTGTAATTGTCTAAATTGCTAAATTTTTAAGATAAACTATATTAAGTTACTTAAGAATCAAAATATTAAAATCAAAATCAATAGAACAATCTAGGATTTTTTTATAATAAGGTTTATAATTTTTTATAAAAAAGTCAGTTTTAATTAAAAAGGCTTATATTAAGTAATCGCCAAAAATATTTTTTCAATTTTTAAAAAGTAGTTCTAATAATTTTAAATACTATTCTCTTCTAATTAATGCTGTAAGATCATAAGTTTAAGACTTAAGAGATTAGGTTTTAGTACAAAAATATTCCCAAGTTTTTTTGTTCTTTTTAAAGTTTAAAAAAATAGGACAAAAGAATAGTTTATATTTAGAGCGTTTTTTATCTACATAAAGGCTATAAAAAAAGTATTTTCAAAAAATTGTTTTTTCTATTATTCAACTAGATATTTTTTTAAATCAGACTCTATCTTATCTCTCTTTTTTTTATCATCCTTATATACCTGTAATAAAGTGTTTGCAACTGTCTTAAAATTTGTCCTTATGTATGAATCATTTTGAAACTCTTTTAATCCTTCAAGCAATACGTTATAAGAGTCTTCATATTTTTTAGCCTTATAAAGCTCAGAAGCATAAACACTGACAAGCCTTTTATACACATCTTTAAGATAGTCAGATGAGAATAAAGCCAAACCTTCTTTTACTGTTTTATAAGCAAGAGAGTACTCTTTTTTATTAAGTAATGGATAAAGTTTTGCCTGATAAAAAACTTTTGACCCAGAGTTGATAATAAAAAAAGAAAGATTAGGTAAAGACTTTTTCATATCCAACAAGGTTTCTAATCCATTTTCTATATTGTTATTTTTATAATAATAAAACCCAATAAAATCAATTATCTTTTCATAGTAGTCTTTAACATCATCAAAATTATAAGTCTTGTTTAAATATTTTATAAAGTCTATTACATCATAAACATTACCAGACTCAACAGCAGAGTATGATATACTAGTAAACAGTTTTTTAATATCGTCTGTCAGTGGCTTTCTGGCAAAAGTTTTTATGTCATCAAAACACTTTTTAAACTGCTTAGATTTCTCAAACAAATAGCACCTAAGGCTTAATGTCTCATTGTCTTCAATCCTTATAGTTTCAATAATTTTAATTGGATTCTCCCCTTTTTTTATAACATCTTCAGCATACAGTCTTTTTATATCATTGATATATGGTATAATAGACCTGTCATCGTATTTTGTAAGATAATTTTCTAATACACTGATAGCCTCAGAATAGTTTTTTGAAAGATACAGGTTTTGAGCCCAGACGATATAAAAGTTTTTTATCTCTTCGTTTTTTATAATATCAGTATTAGTCTCAAGTATATTTATTCCATCTCTATATTTCTTAAAGTCAAAAAGATAATTTGCCCAGTTTATATATATAGACTTTAAATTGTTTTTTGCTATATCAAATTCTGGATAAATCGAAAGTATTTCTTTTAGTACAAGTGCTGCCTTGTTAAAGTCTTTGTTTTCTGCAAGGTGTATTGAGTAACTTATATATCCAGCCTTAATATTGTTTACAGCCTCACTAAGATTATCTCTTATAATCACAGCCTTAACAAAATAAGACAATGCCTCATCAAAGTCTTTTTTATTCAGAAACTCAACCCCTATGTTTGCATACATTATAGACAAATAATCAAAGTTAGAGACAATCTCTTCTCTTCCTGTCCTCTTTGAAGGTGGAACATATACAAATCTAGTAAGTTTAGTAAAGTCATCCATTGTCTGTTTTTTCTTACCAGGGTCAAAACCAAACTTAACTGTTGTCTCAACATCAACCCATTCATTCTCTATATAGACTTGACTAAAAACATGGTCTTTCAACAATATACCCCTAGTCTTAAGCCCTAATCTTTCCATAAGCAAGTTATAAATTATACTAGAACTCACACAATTAAAATATCCATTATCTATTGTCTCTTTTACGCTTGTAACATTTTCTTTGTAAGTTTTAAAAAGTCTCTCATGCAGCATTTGAAGAGCCCTATCTGCAGACTGATATTGGGTTAAACCTTGAACATCCTTAGATATTGATGAAAAAACAGAATTAAGTTTTGAAATATAATCACTTAAAAGTCCTATAGGAATTTTTGAGACTATTAAAATACTATCAATAAGTGGAAGTTCACCATTTATTACAAGCCTTTCTTTTTCACTAAGTCTAAACTCAAAAGTTGTAGGTCTAAACTCTTTTATATTAAAAGAATACAGGCTTACAGAAATAAAAATTAAAATTTTAAATAAAAAATTTTTACTCAAACCTTTCACTCTCAAGTCTTTATTAATTTATTGTTGTCTTTTTATTCAACTATTTCAACATTACCCTTTTCAACAACAATTCTTTCACTCCTTGCAGCAAGCCATGGGAATATATCAGGCCAAACCTCTTTGCTAGCCATTGACCCAGTAACAACACCAACATGTCCGGCCTTTTTAACAATCATGCTCTTGTCTTCTGAACCAACTATTTTTAATGCACCCTCTGCACACTTTAAAGTTACAATATCATCATAAGCAGCAGCTATTGCAAGTACAGGACACTTTATGTCTTTAAAGTTAAGTTTTTTACCATTTAGAGAAAGATTATTGTTCATAAAAGCATTTTCTCTATAAAACTTTTGAATATATTCTTTCCAGAACTGAGATGCAATAGGAATATTATCATGAACCCAGTGATGCATAGGGAAGAAAGACTCCAATGCTTTATCACTAGCCAAAACTTCCCAAAAACCTGATGGCATAAGTAAACTACCAATAAGGTTTTTAAAGTCAAATCCTGACTGCAAAAACTCAGCTGGAATAAGATGCTCATAATAACCAGTTATCCTATCAAGGTCAAGATATTTCTCATTAGTCATTACTGTTAAAACACCATCATCTCCCCCAAAGTCAACTGGTGGAGTAAGTAATGCAAGATTTTTAAGTTTTTCAGGGAACCTTGCAGCATATACAAGAGACATTATAGCACCCAAACAATAACCAAATACAGTAACTTTATCTTGACCAGATATCTCTCTTACCTTATCAACACCTTTATCAAGATACTTTTCTATATAGTCAGCAATTGTGTTCTTACCCTCAACCTTAGAAGGTATACCCCAGTCTATCATGTATACATCAAATCCTTTTTCAAGTAGGTACTGAACAAGACTCCTTCCCTCAGCTATATCAAGAACATAATACCTATTTATTAATGCAAACACAAATACTATAGGAACCTTAAATCTTTTAGGATGATTAGAAATATATCTTAGTACTCTGAATCTATTTTTTCTATAAATAACTTCATAAGGTGTTATACCTCTTTTATTAGAATATTTACCTGTCAATATGTCATACAGATTATTCATTCTCTTTATGTTTTTCAAAACAAACTCATTAAGGAAAAACTTAGCATCTTTTATAAAGGGGTTTTCATTAATAGAAATATTTTCTTCTTCTTTTTTTAAGTCTTGAATTGTTTCTGCAACTCTGTCAAGTTTTTTCTCTTCCATCATTTACCTCCTTTCCCAACCTTCTCTTCTATCTTATTAAGCCTATCATTTATTTCTTCCAATAAGTCTATAACAAGTCTTTGTGCGTCCACAAGGTCTTTAATGTCTTCTTTAGATGCAAGCCTTAATACATCATTTATATTTTCCATAAACTTATCAAGTTTTTCTCTACCCTCAAACATATATATGTGTAAAACTTTCATCCAATTAAGGAAAGGTTCACTCTTTAAAAAATCAAACCATTTTGGAGTAGCCTCTTTTGCCCATTCATTAACTATTTTCTGATAAAACTTTGTAATCTCTTCTAACATATAAACCTCCTAGTCTAATTTACCAATCTTTTTAAGTAATCCCTTCATAACATCCTTAGTACTTACTATGCCGACTATCTTACCATTTTCCATAACAAGAAGTCTATGAACAGGTGTGTCAACAAATACTTTTGCTGCCTTTTCAACTTCATCATCAGGAGAAACAGATATTATCTTTTCTTTTGGTGTCATCAAACAACCTATATTTTTTTCAAATAATTCATCTGTATAATACTTATGAATTTCAATAAGACCTGTAGTAGGATCAAGTTCCATAAATTCATCACAGTGTGCAAGTTCTTTATTTACATAATTACTCCTCTTTATAACATCGGCAACAGATATAATACCAATAAGATTACCATTATCATCAACAACTGGAGCACCTGTTATTTTATTCTCTTCCATTATTCTCACAAACTCTTTAACTGTCATATTCTTGTTAACTGTTAAGACTTTTTTTGTCATTATATCCTTTACTTTCATAAAAACCCCCACTTTCTTTTTTTTCTAGAGTAGATAAAATAATATAAAAAAATCATTTTGTCAATAAAATATTCTTTATTTTAAAAATTATTTCTTCTAAAGTTTTTTCTATTCTAGTAAAATCCTCTATGAACAAGACATAATTTTCACCAATATCAATCTTCTTAGGAGGCAAAAACTTATAAGGCTTAACTCCAACAAAAAAAGAAAGCCTCTTACCAAACTTTTTACAGATCCATACTCCACAATCATATTCTTTACTCAAGTTATCAAGATAATTTTGAAGATTAAAAATACAAGTCTCTTTCTCCATTTTCAACCTTTCTATAATACTCTAAAACTTTTGGGTATATTTCAGGGAACCTAACCTCAATCTCTTTTAACTCTTTTTTTATAATATTAAGCCCAATATCCTCTGTTTCCTTTGTTGCAAAGTCAAGTAACCATTCTCTAAAAGTCAATACAGCATTAAGCTTACAAAATACACCTTCCTTGCCAGTCCTTAACAGTTCCATTATACTCGATCCAGTCCTACCACACCTATATCCTGCAGTGCAAAAAGAAGTTATATAGCCTTTCTTAGCCAAGTCTCTAATAAGTTCATCAAGAGTCCTTGTATCTCCAATTTCAAACTGCTGTCTCTCAAGTTCTTGTTCAGTCATTCTATCACTGTATGCACCTATCCCTATCTTTGTCGAGGCATCCATCTGAGTTATGCCATACTCCACAACCTCATCTCTTATTTCTTTAGATTCTCTTGCAGTAAGTATCATACCAGTATAAGGTATTGCAAGCCTTAAGATAAGAATTATTTTCTTAAAGTCTTCATCACTTACTCTATACCTTGTCTCTTTCACAAAAGGTGTGTTTGCGGCAGGCTCTAGTCTTGGAAAAGATACTGTATGAGGCCCTATTCCAAACTTTTTTTCAAGCTCTATTGCATGAGAGACAAGACCCAATACTTCAAACCGCCAGTCATATAGACCAAACAATGCCCCTATTCCAACATCATCAATTCCAGCCTCAAGAGCCCTATGCATAGAATACAGTCTCCACTTATAATTAGCCTTAACACCTTTAGGATGAACATAAGAATAAGTTTTTTTATTATAAGTTTCCTGAAAAACTTGAAAAGTACCAATACCTATGTCTCTTAATATTTCAAGCTCTTTTATCTGCATAGGTGCTGCATTAACATTTACTCTTCTTATCTGACCATAACCATTCCTTACCTTAACCTTCACACTATATATTGTCTCAAGTGACTTTGCTATATAATTAACATCTGTAGATGGGTGTTCGCCATAAACAACTATCAATCTCTTATGTCCTATCTCACCACAAAGAACCTTGACCTCTTCTTCAATCTCTTTCATAGTAAGTACACGTCTCTTAATTATAGAGTTTTCAGACCTAAATCCACAATAAAGACAATTGTTTACACAAAGATTTCCCATATAAAGAGGTGCAAAAGTAACTATTCTATTATCATAAACTTTTATCTTTATCTTTTTTGCAACATCCTTCATTTCTTCTATCAAATCAGGGTCTTTTAATCTTATTAGTACTGCTGTATCCTCAAGACTTAATGTTTGTATAGATAAAGCTTTAGAGAAAATATCTTTTACTAACTTAGGATCAGGTTCACTATCATCTTTTAGTAAGTTCTCAATATACTCATCATCAATAAAGTCTTTACCATTATCAGTGTACTTTTCTATCTCATCATACTTTATTCTTTGACTCACCCATTCACTAATCAGCATAACAATCTCCTTTTTATTAAAATACCTATTATTTTAATATACTATAAATAAGACATATTTAGAAAAAATTAATTGGAAAAACTTTAAAAATTATATAAAACTTTATTTCTTTATTTTTTTTTATTAATTTTTAATACTCTTAAATGTTGAAAAACAATTTTATTAACCATAAGGATATGGAGGATAATATGTCAAGAAAATGTGATATATGTGGAAAACAGACAACATTTGGAAACAATGTCTCTCACTCAAATAGAAAAACAAGAAGAGAATGGAAACCAAATACACATAAAATAAAAGCATTAGTTGATGGTGTTGTAAAGACTGTAAAAGTCTGCACAAAGTGTCTCAAGGCTGAAAAAGTACAAAAAGTTATATAACATCTCAGTTAGTCTTATATAATATCTATTCTAAAAAGATATAAATATATCCCATCTTATAATACATAAAAAAGAGGTGGGTAATCTTTTTTATTTTTATGTAAAATTTATTTTTTATAATGCATTTAAGAACTTAGAAATTTAATGAGTCTTATCATTTAAAAATAGAATTTTTCTTATTTTCCAACATATAAGAATTTACAGCTTTATACATGGGATTATGTTTCATGATAACGTTTTCTTTTGCTAACTCAAATTAGATAAGGCTAATAAGTAGCATTATACGTCATCCATATAAAGATTAAAAAACACAATGTTTTTATATAAACAAATTTTTAACTAAAAATTTTAAAAAAAATTTGACTAAAAAATTTTTTTGTTATTTTTATAATATATCTACATAAAAAATTAAAGGAGTGAACAAATAAAATAAAAAAGTTATTATCACTACTTCTTGTCAGTGTATTTCTCTTTACATTTATAGGCTGTTATTCAGTTAAAGTTAAAGCACCAAGTGGTCAAGAAGTTCAACTAGTAAGTTATACTGAAAATGCAAAAGAGGTAAAAACAAAAAAAGTATGGTATATTCTATGGGGACTAGTTCCGTTAAGTGACAACACAACTGAATCTGAATTAGTCGGTGTAAAAAAAGCTTCTGTAACTACAAGTTTTACTTTTGTTGATATCTTAATAAGCATTTTTACAGGAATTATCACTATTTCTCCAAGAACAGTAGAAGTCAATGTGTATGAATAAATAATACCAAAACTTAAAAAAACGATAGTACTTTAGGTACTATCGTTTAAAAAAATTGCTCCATCTTTAAAAAAAATTATATTAAGTTACTTGAGCATCAAAATATTAAAACTAAAATCAATAAGATAATCTAGGTGAAGATTATTTTATAATGTTCTATAAAAAAATTAGTTTTAACTAAAATGGCTTATATTAAGTAAGCACCAAAAATTATTTTATTTCCTTTAAGGCTACTGTAACTGTAACCTAAGTTAAAGTTTAATCAAAGATAAAAAAACATCCTATCTTGAATTTATATTCTAAAACACTTAAAATACAAAGTTCTGACTTATTACTATAAAAAGAATAGAAGCATAATAATTGAACTTAAAAGACCATATTTAAATCCCTAATCTAAAAAATAATCCTTAGCAAGAAAATTTCAAAATTAAAATTTTTTTACTTAAATTTTTATGTGAATATTTTTTCACATAAAAAATGAGGAGGAAAACTATGAGAATACAAATACTAGGAACAGGTTGCCCAAAGTGTATAACACTAGAAAAAAATGCAGAATCTGCAGTAAAAAAATTAGGTATTGATGCAACAATTGAAAAGATAACTGATGTTGATAAAATACTAGATATGGGAGTAATGATTACACCCGCTTTAGCAATAGACGGGATTGTAAAGTCTGCTGGCAAAGTGCTTAATGTTGAAGAGATAGAAAAAATAATAAAAGGAGAAAGAAAATGAGTTGTTGTACAGGTAATACTGTATTGATTTTCCCTTGCTCAGGTGGAGCAAACACAGGAAAAGCATCAGACATGGTAGCAAGAAAACTTACAAAAGATAAGGTTGGATTAATATCATGCCTTGCCTCAATAGGTGCTGGAGTAAGTGGATTTATAGAGTCAGCAAAGGGTGCTACCTATAATATAGTAATAGATGGATGCCCCCTCTCATGTGCAAAAAAGATAATGGACAAAAACAACATCACAAATTATAAGCATATAATAGTTACTGAATTAGGAATAAAAAAGGGTGAGACAAAAATAACAGATGAGGTCATAGAAGAACTTGTAGAAAAAATAAAAGAAAAGGTAAAGGATTAAAAAATGAGTGATAACAAAAAACTTTTTTGGATTATAGTATCTTTTTTGGCAGCATATTTTATACCTTTAAATGAAGAAGTAAAAAAAGCAATACTTCAAGGCTTTTATATGTTACAAGAATATGCCAAAGACCATGTAATATTCTGCTTAATCCCTGCTTTTTTTATAGCAGGTGGAATAACAACATTTATGAATCAACAGACAGTATTAAAGTATTTAGGTGGAAGTGCTAAAAAGGTTGTTGCATACTCATTTGCCTCAGTATCAGGTGCTATACTCTCTGTCTGCTCATGCACAGTTTTACCAATATTTAAAGGGATATACAGAAAAGGTGCAGGACTTGGACCTGCAATATCTTTTTTATACTCAGGGCCAGCAATAAACGTACTTGCAATACTACTCACAGCAAAAGTGCTTGGACTTAAAATAGGTGTCGCAAGAGCAATATTTGCTATATTATTTTCTGTGATAATAGGATTGTTAATGCACTTATTTTTTGAGACAAATAAAAAGAACATCAAAACAGAAAACTTTATAATAGATAAAGACAATACTGACCTCTTTAAAAACTCTTTTTTCATACTACTATGGATAATACTCCTTGTATTCTTGAACTGGAATAAAGACAAAACAGTAGATGGTGGGCTTTGGAACTTTATATATAGTATAAAATACATAATATCTGGTCTTTCCTTATTGGGTATAGTAATAGTCTTATTCAAATGGTTTAAAAGAGACAAAATATTAGACTGGCTTGAAGAGACAAGGAACTTTGCAGTCCAAATAATGCCATTATTGTTTACAGGTGTCCTTATAGCAGGCTTTTTACTTGGTTCTCCAAACTCAAATGGTATAGTACCTATGGAATGGATAAAAAAACTTGTTGGTGATAATTCAATATTATCTAATATTATCTCTTCAGTATCAGGAGCATTAATGTACTTTGCTACACTTACTGAGGTTCCAATACTTCAAGGCCTAATAGGTGCTGGGATGAACCAGGGACCTGCATTAGCACTATTACTATCAGGACCTTCTGTATCACTACCATCTTTACTTGTCATATACACTGAATTAGGAGCCAAGAAAACAATAGTTTATGCATTATTTATTATAATAATGTCAAGTATTGCAGGCTGGTTTTTTGGTATGATAGCATAGCTTTTGTAAAATAATCTTTAATTTTTACAGTAATATTTTGGGAAAACTTGATAAAATAATAAAAAAGAGAGGGGGTTATCCCCCTCAAATAAAAAGTAAGGATTATCAATCTTAAGAGTTATAAACTCTTACTATCTCATCAATAGGATTAGGTATAAGAGCTTTTTTATTATTCTTATCCCATACCTCAGGAGAAAGAACATAAGATATATGTCCTGCATTTTCATGAACAATATGAAAATATCTATCTTTAAATATCTTTTTCAATATCTCCGCTGTTTGATGAGGAACCAACCTATCCTTTGCACCATAAAAACCAATAAGTTTTAAACTAGTGTTTTTATAAAGATCAGCAAAAGAAAGTTTCTTGCCTTTATAAGTATAAGGAAGGTCACCATTATCAGCAATACCAATCCTAAATAGCCTTGCTGAATACCTAGCCAAGTCAACAGGTACTGGATATCTGTTACAGTTTTCAGCAGAAATCCAATAAGCACCAGCAAGGTCTTTTCTCTGAGCAGGAGTCAAGTCTTCTATTTTTTTAACGTTAGAATATTCTTTAGCTTTCCAGCCAGTAACAAATCTACCAAACTTTGTCTTAGGGAAAAATCCCCTTAATGCTATATCTTGTGTCCTTCTTAAACTATCACCTGTAACAACTCCACCACCCAATAGATTAGCAATAGTAAACTGTGTAAGTAGTAGGTGTTGAGGCATTTTTATCATTATTTCTGCAAGTATTTCACACTTTCTTCCATCAATAGGGGCAACAAATGTCATAACAGCTTTAAATCTCTCTTCAGCCTCTTTTGTCTTAGCCATTAAGAATGCATAAGCCTGCATACCAAGTCCACAATAGCCTTCTAATATCATTTTTTTGTTACCATTATGTTTGAAAGCAATAGCACTAAACTCATCTAAATAATCTATATATCTTTCAAGTGTAAGTTCCCCGTAGTTTTTTATAGTATCTTTATCACCATTAAGTTCAACAGAGTATACAACAAAACCTTTTTCCAAAAATCTTTCAAAGAAATTAGCTTCAGGTAAGAATCTAAATATCTTATCACTATAAGGTAAGATACCACCTGCATGAAAAATGGCTATTCCATTAGGTTGAACACCTTTTTTGGGAGGAATATAATACATAATAAGATGATTGTTTTCTGCAATAACTTTTTCACCTTCAAACTTTGCAGAACCAAAGAGTTCTTTTCCATAAGTATTCATAAGTTTTTCATAAGAAGAGCCAGCAACAACCCTATCTTTCAATTCAGAATAGTAATCATTTATATTTTTTTGTCCATAAAGAACCTGGAGCCAACCATCAGTAATATCTCTCTCGATTTCTAATATAGAGGTTATTGTGGGAACTATACCACCATCAAAAATTCTAGAAATAAAATATCTTCCAAGTCCAACAGTGTTCATAACCTCTTCAATTCCCTTAAAATAATTTTCAAAAGATTTTTCCAGAAAGTTTAAACTAAGGTCATTAATGCTCTGAGTAATTTTCTCAGAATAGTTCAAGAAATCTTTCATAAACCCTCCTTGAGGCTTGATTATTTTAAGATAAAAATTTAATTAAAACTTTAGTTTTATATATAAAAAAGTTTAACATTTATTATAAAAAACATAAGGATAATCCTAAAATCTAAATTTCATTAAACTTTGTGTAAGAAATATTCCGAATTTTTATATTGACTTTAAATAAAAAATACATTTTATAGTTATGGTAAATTAAATTTTATACCAAAACTTTAAAGTTATCTTAAAATAGATTCAATTTTTTAAGATAACAAATCTTGGAGGTTAAAATTGGAACTTTTACAAATTCAACTTTTAGATGATTCTCATGAATATTTCCAAACTGATGGAATGTATTATAAAGAGTTTCCAAGTCTATACAATCAGATAAGGTCATTCGCTGTATTTATAGTGCAAAAAGCACCAGAAGTATTCAAAGAAATAAACCTGTTAGAACAACAGGTAAGTGAAATAATAAAAAACGCTATTAAACATGGGAACAAATGTGTACCAAGCAAAAAAATAAAAGTTTGGTATAAATTCGATGAAAAAGAAAAGACAGTAAAGATTATAGTTCAGGATGAGGGACAAGGTTTTAAAAAACTTGAAGAGTGGAATGATTTCTTCAGAAAAAGACAAGAGGCATTATTAAGTGGTGACTTTGAAGAGATGATGAAATATGTAGCTTTTAAAACACAAGAAAGTGATGAAGAAGATGGCGGAAATGCATTATGTGCAGCTGTAGAATACTGGAATGTTTGCTATGGTTTTAATAAGTCAACAAGAAATAAAGTTGTTGCAATAAGAAAGCTATAAAACAACAGTATAAAATCAGACTAACTAAAAAATTTTTAGTATAAATTTATGAAATTATTACTTGCCTTCCCTAATGAGAGTATTATTGACTTTTTGTATTTTGCCTTAAAGAATGAGAACCATGAGGTTGTTGGCATTAATAAAGAGCAAGAAATAATAAACTACTTAGAAAATGACACTGCTGATATTCTTGTTTTTGATTATGATGAGTTTAAAAAACCAGAAGAGATATTAAACAGGATAAGGATGTTATCAGAAAAAATAGAAATAATTATAATAACACTATTATCAAACTTCAAGATAACGAAGATCATAAAAGAAAATAGGATATATGGCATAATACCAAGACCTTGCTCTCTGCCTGCTATGCTTAATGCTATTCTAATGTATATAGAAAAAATATTAAAGCAACCTTCAAAATATTTGAGGAAACACCCTAGGTTTGAAGTAAATTTAAGTCATAATATAGCAATTATAAACATACCAGAAGCAAACAAAAAATATATTGGCAAGGTAAAAGATATAAGCTTGGGTGGTTTGGGGATTATTTCAAAAGAAAATGTTAGCAAATATTTAATATTCCCAGGAAAAAACCTTAAGGTTAATGTAGAAATTGAAGATATAAAGTTTTCATTTATTGGTACAGTAAAAAATATATTAAAAGATAAAATAATTGGATTATCTTTTAAAGAAATAAATCCACTTGATATAGGTAGGATAAAAAACCTTATATTAACCATAATGAAAGAAAATGCAAAAGTTAGGAGCTAATAAATGGCATTAAAACAATTTGTAACATTTTTTATGGGTAATGAAATATATGGAATAGACATTTATAACACCCAAGAAATTATAAGAGTACCAGAAATAACACCTATACCAAATTCTTTAGACTATGTTGAAGGAATAATAAACCTTAGAGGAGATATTATCCCTGTTATAAACCTTGAAAAAAAGTTTCACATAGCAAACCCAGAAGAAAAGAAAGAGATTATAATAATAAAGGCAAAAAACAGTAAACTTGGGATAATAGTAACTAAAGTATTTAGAGTTATACAGGTTAATGAAATAGAGGTTACTCCCCCTCCCTCAATACTTGCTGACATAGAAGAAGAATATATAAAAGGGATTGCAAGAATTGAAAACGAGCAACTTGTTATCTTACTTGATATGGAAAAAATGTTTTTCGAAGAAGACATAAAAAACTTAACAAAGTCTTTTTAAAAAATAAAACTAGGGGATTTTAATGTCATTAAAATCATTTGATAAAGAAGTATTTGAATATATCCAGAAAGAAAAAGAAAGACAGAACAATACATTAGAACTTATAGCAAGTGAAAACGCTGTATCATACAATGTAATGGAAGCAGTTGGAAGCATATTAACAAATAAATATGCTGAAGGTTATCCTAATAAGAGATACTATGGTGGATGCCAATTTATAGATAATATAGAGCAAATAGCAATTGATAGGGCAAAAAAACTTTTTAATGCTGAACATGTTAATGTACAACCACACTCTGGTTCTCAGGCAAATATGGCTGTCTATCTTAGTGTATTAGAACCAGGGGATAAGATACTCGGCATGGACCTATCAGCTGGTGGACACTTGACACATGGAGCAAAAGTAAATTTTAGTGGAAAAATCTTTAATTCAGTAACCTATGGTGTTAATGAAGATGGTTGGTTGGACTACGATAAAATTGAAGAAATAGCAAAAAAAGAAAAACCCAAAATGATAGTTGCAGGTGCAAGTGCTTATTCAAGAATAATAGACTTTAAGAGATTAAAAGAAATAGCAGACTCTGTTGGGGCATATTTTTTCTCTGACATTGCTCATTATGCAGGACTTGTTGCAGCAGGATTATACCCAAGTCCAATTCTATATTCAGACTTTGTGACAACAACAACACACAAAACACTAAGGGGACCAAGAGGTGGAATGATAATGTGCAAAGAAGAGTTTGCAAAATCTATTGACAAGACAGTATTTCCGGGAATACAGGGTGGTCCATTAGAGCACATAATAGCAGGAAAGGCTGTTGCATTCAAAGAAGCTATGACTGAAAAGTTTAAACAAGATATGAAACAAACACTCATAAATGCAAAGACTATGGCTGAAACTCTAATAAAAAGGGGTTTTAAAATAGTATCAGGTGGGACTGATTCACACCTCTTTTTGGTTGACTTAACAAATAAAGACATAACAGGAAAAGAGGCTGAAGAAATACTTGAAAAAGCAAACATAACTGTAAATAAAAATACTATACCAGGTGAAAAAAGGTCTCCATTTATAACAAGTGGTATAAGAATAGGAACACCAACAATAACAACAAGAGGAATGCAAGAAAAAGAGGCAGAGTTAATAGCAAATCTTATTGCTGATGTTATAGAAAATAAAGATAATGAATCAAAGATAAAAGATATAGGTTCAAAAGTAATAAAATTATGTAAAGAATTTCCTTTGTATGAATAAAAATTATAAAAGGCACAATAATGTTTTTTAATAAAAGCAAGAATAAAATAGCAGTATTGGGAGCAGGTAGTTTTGGAAGTGCCTTAGCAATAGCACTTTCTGAAAAAAGTGATGTAGTACTATGGGGTAATAATCCAGAGATAAT
>Ga0308414_1000368_pt1 | contig 28848 bp, 14 predicted proteins | sample HotsprSampleOS50_FD_205667 | JGI IMG/M metagenome (GOLD analysis project Ga0308414, IMG submission 205667) | Hot spring phototrophic mat microbial communities from Octopus Spring, Yellowstone National Park, Wyoming, United States - 20090730_OS50 ...
TTATTGATGGATCTCACAGCCGGATCTATTTCTCTGACCGTACCAACGGTTGTTAACTTTCCGGCTTAACTGATACAGGTCATTGGGGCACAGCGTGCTGTGCCCTTTTTTGTGTAAAATATTTTATTTTATTGACTTTTTCTTTCGCCGTGTACCCCCTCGTGGTTCAGTCCGTCGTTCTCCCCAGCGTGGTAATCGATCATCGTCGAGATCAGCGCAGGGTCATGTGGAGAAGGGACAGGCGTTATATTGTTCGGTTGTTACCAGATAGGGTACGGGAAATAGGACGCTGCACCAGCCTGTTATCTGTCCCTGAAGATACCATACCATCGCCGAGTTGCCCCTGATTCCTCGTTGTATCGTCCTGTCGTGCCACAAAGTCACTTGCTTGAACATAAAGATACATTTGTGCCTTTGCGTTGAAAGGAGCATCTCCGTGCCTCACGCCTCCTCGCCGTATACGTCCTCGCCGCATACGTCTTCCGATCGTGCATGCTCTGGTAATAAACTCCTGCTATACTGCTAGATAAGAGTTCTATTACCTGTTCAGCGAATGATGACACATTGAGGAAGAATGTATGATCGAGGCATATCAGCTTGGCAAACAATTTGGCGCATTTCATGCAGTACGCGATCTCACCCTCACGATCTTACCAGGCGAAGTGCTGGCACTCCTGGGGCCAAACGGGGCTGGCAAAACCACGACGGTGCGCATGCTTGGCGCTATTTTGAAGCCCACCACCGGTTGGGCGCGTGTGTGCGGGCACGATATTGTGCAAGAAGCACGCACCGTCCGTAGCAAAGTCGGGTTATTGACCGAGTATCCCGGCCTGTACAGTCGCATGTATGCGATGGATTACCTGCGCTTTTTTGGCGCATTGCTGGGCATGGAATCTCGGCACAGCCAGCAGCGGGCCGAAGTCCTCCTGAAGCAGTTTGACCTGTGGGACGCACGGCATAAACAGCTTGATAGCTATTCCAAAGGGATGAAGCAGAAGATAGCCCTCGTCCGTGCTTTGATCCACGACCCGCCTATTTTGTTTCTTGATGAGCCAACCACGGCGATGGATCCACAAAGTGCCCGCACTGTCCGCGATGCGATTGGTGCGTTACGTGCTGCTGATCGCTCGATCTTGCTGACGACGCACAACCTCACCGAGGCCGAAATCCTGGCGGATCGGATCGCGATCATCAGTGGTGGGCGGATCATTGTCGAGGGGACAATTGCCCAGATCTCGCGTCAATTGCTTGGCGATCCGATCTGGGAACTACGGCTGGTCAATGCTCACGATCACCAGTCGGTTGCATTGCTGCTGGACGATCTGGTGCCGATCGAAGAAATTGGCAGCAATTACCTGCGCTATCGCTGTGCCGAACCGCAACGGATCAACCCGCAGATTATCACCCGTTTGTCGGCGCAAGGGTATGCTCTGGTCTCCCTGGCCGAAGTATCGCGTAGCCTGGAAGATGTCTATTTGAGGATTGTTGCACCAGAAACTGGCAAAACTCCCACCAACGTTGTCACCGACCAGCATGAGCGTGCCCCGATTATAGCCCATAAGCGACCAGTCGATGTCGTGAGCGGGGCATCCCTGGCACCGACGACCCAACAGGAGGAGGTGTCATCATGAGCATGCACACGATGACGACCATCGCCCGCCGCGAAGTCCGTGAGACTCTGACGGACTGGCGGATCCTGTTGCCCATTTCGCTGCTGACGCTGTTGATGCCGCAATTGATGGTTGGTGCGTCAAGCGTGGTCGTCAATTTCATTGACGATGAGAGCTTGCCGATGCGTCTGGTACCGTTCATCATTCTGGTGGTGGGCTTTATTCCTTCAAGTTTTTCGCTCATCACCGCACTGGAAGCCTTTGTTGGCGAACGTGAACGCAACAGCCTGGAGGCCTTGCTGGCAATGCCCATATCCGACAATGAACTGTATATCAGCAAATTTTGCGCATCCCTTGCGACACCGCTAATCTCGGGCTGGCTGGCCATGCTCGTCTATCTCATCATGCTCTATGTGAGCAATCCGACGCTCTATGCCAGTGCAATCACTGTGCTGCATACGATACATCTCTTTGTGCTGATCGGTCTGATGTCTGCAACGATGGTCGCGGCGGCCATCGTCATTTCCAGCCATATCAATAGTGTCCGTGCTGCGAACTTGATGTCGAGTTTTATCCTGATTGCGATCGCGCTGGCGATACAAGTAGAAGCGTTCATGATTATTAATGAACGGTGGGATCTGCTCTGGATTGCCACACTGATCTTTGCAATAATGGCGGGTACGCTGGTACGCACCGGGATGGCCCTATTCAATCGAGAGAAAATACTGGCACGAGGGCACGATGGCTTATCTCTTGCGCACGTACTGACCCGTATCGGACTGAGACGTGATGTTGGGATACGGGCGGAATCATTGCCTACGCAAGCCGTTATCTCTGATTTAAAATCTGATCTGTATGTACATGACATATCTTTCTTGAACCCAATACTGACCGTAGCCAGACGTGAATTACGCGATACTCTTTCGGACTGGCGCACCCTTTTGCCGGTTGCGATTCTCTCGCTGGTTCTTCCGGTTGTGTTGATTAGCGGCGCAGATATCGCCGTGAACTTTGTCGGAGACTCGCGCTTAATTGCACGAGTGGTACCGTTTGCCACCCTGCTGGTAGGTTTTATCCCATCGAGCTTCTCCTTGATCACCGCGCTCGACTCGTTTGTGGGTGAACGGGAGCGCAGTAGCCTGGAAGCACTGCTGGCGATGCCAATGACGGATCGCGATCTGTATATCAGCAAGCTGGGCGCATCTTTGCTGGTGCCGCTGCTCTCAAGCTTTGCCGCCATGCTCCTCTTTGCCGCTCTGCTGGCGAGCATCTATCCCGAACTCTATTTTTTTGCTATGACTGCCGGGCGGCTGGTACAGCTCCTGCTGATGATCGGTATGATTACGCTAACCATGGTGGCTGGAGCTGTGGTTATTTCCAGTCATACCAGCAGCATTCGCGCTGCCACGTTGCTCTCGAGCTTTATTTTGTTGCCCACCACGGCGCTTTTACAAATTCAGTCTGTGTTCATTATTGCTCAACGCTGGGATGTTCTCTGGATCATCATTATCTCGCTAACGATCATCTCACTGGCACTCATACGCACCGGAATGGCCACCTTTAGTCGGGAAGAAATTCTATCACGGGAACATATCCGATTCGATCTCAACCAGATCATTCAAGACTTTGCCACCTTTTTCCGTGAGTATCAGCCAGCCGGGGTAGTGCCAGCTATGTATCGGGGCCTGGCGTTTGACCCACACCGATTCTACCGCTATGAACTACCAGCATTGCTCCGCGAACTGCGTACACCGATCAGCATCGCCCTGCTGCTGGCTCTGGTAGGAGTACTGAGTGGTGGTTTTATTGGCAATATGTACCCCATAGAGCTAATCCGTCATGACCTGAACCAGATTGGTACGACGGCTGACCCATCGCTGCAACACGTCTGGCACATTCTGGCACGCAATCTGCGGGTATCGTTCCTTACCAGTATCCTGTCATTGTTTAGTTTCGGGATATTTGCGTGCATGCTGCCAGTTGTCCACTTTGCCCGGATCGGATTTGCAGCCAGTACGTTGCAAGCCACAGGTGGCAACTGGTTTGCGTTAGATGCAGAGAGTCCTACGCAGTTTTTGCTGGCCCATATCTTGCCACATGGCGTTATTGAGTTGCCAATGATAATCCTGTGTGCCGCATTGGGCATACGGGTTGGCTTGTCGCTGCTATCGACTCGTTCTGGATTTAGTGTAGGGCAAAACATGCTCTGGTCGCTAGCTACCTTCTGGAAAACCTGGTTACTGATATTGTTGCCCGGGTTCCTGCTGGCGGCATTGATCGAAGGGTTGATTGTGCCCCGAATTGTGCAAGCGTTGTACTGAATGTCTGGCTAAGCCAGCAAGCATGCCACGCTGCTAGAAACGAACCTATCGTGGTGATGGACGACGGGGTATCTCCGGTGCATAAAGCGTCAGGCTGCTTTCTTCAGAAAACAGCCTGATACTTTACAGAGGAGCAAAGCCACGCCGAGTCTCCCTACCCCAGGGAATGTCTCGTTTCAGGAACCAGAGTAAGAGATACCAAAGTCTGCATCCAGGAAGATTTGCCCCGGTGCCAGACTGAACGGGCCATATGGGTTATCAGTGGTTGAGAACCATCGCTGATACCATTGACTATTAGCCAGATCGATAGCGACATAGTAGCGACCTGCCGGAATATCGCTGAAGAGATACTGTCCATCCCAATCGGTCAAGGTAGTTCTGTACAATCGAAAGATACCATCAGCGTCGCGCCGGAAGAGTTTTACCGGTACCTCTATCGCCCCATATTCCCAACTCTCTCGTTCTCCATTCCAGTTGTCATCCTCCCAGACAAGATCACCAATCCTGCCAGTTAGTACAGGCGTACTGGTCGGTGTGAAGGTGGCAGTGGCGGTGCTGGTCAGGGTCGGGACGACCGGCGTGTTGGTGGCGGTGCTGGTCAGGGTCGGGACGACCGGCGTGCTGGTGGCGGTGCTGGTCAGGGTCGGGACGACCGGCGTGCTGGTGGCGGTGCTGGTCAGGGTCGGGACGACCGGCGTGTTGGTGGCGGTGTTGGTCATGGGCGGCGGGACGGGCGTGTTGGTGGCGGTGTTGGTCACGGGCGGCGGGACGGGCGTGTTGGTGGCGGTGTTGGTCAGGGTCGGGACGACCGGCGTGCTGGTGGCGGTGCTGGTCAGGGTCGGGACGACCGGCGTGCTGGTGGCGGTGCTGGTCAGGGTCGGGACAACCGGCGTGCTGGTGGCGGTGCTGGTCAGGGTCGGGACAACCGGCGTGCTGGTGGCGGTGCTGGTCAGGGTTGGGACAACCGGCGTGCTGGTGGCGGTGCTGGTCAGGGTCGGGACGACCGGCGTGCTGGTGGCGGTGCTGGTCAGGGTTGGGACGACCGGCGTGCTGGTGGCGGTGCTGGTCAGGGTTGGGACGACCGGCGTGCTGGTGGCGGTGTGTGCTGGTGTCATTGTCGCAGGCGCTGTATGTGTTGCCGTTGCGGTCGCAGTATTTGTCTGTACCGGTGTATTTGTGGCGGACGGATCGGGTGTTGCAGTAGCCGACGGCGTAGGGGTGCTTGTAACCGCTGGCTCGGACGTACTCGTCACTGTAGTGGTCACACCCGGCTCCAGTGTAGCGGTGGGAGTGCTGGTGGCTTCTGGATAATCTGGCAACAGACAGGGATGTGAAACGGTTGCGCCCAGGAGGAATACCGAGTCACCCCGATCACGCCCATCAAACTGCGATCCACCTGCTGGTGTTCTGGGTGATTCAAGTTCAACCAGAACGGTAGCAGTGCCAGCGGGAACCGCAGGGAGGGTTAAGATTATCAGATTAAGCTGATTCTTACCCGGATCAGGTGCGTTAAACACCTCCTCCACCGTGACGCCACCGGCCTCAGCACGTAAGATAGCGATACGATCATCAGGATTCATTTCCATTATCGCTGCTCGTACCACCACGTCCATAGTCACGGGCAATGGTTCTGGTAAGGTCAGTTCCAATCGAGCTGGCCCGATTGCGCCTTGCCCATTATCGCCCCCCCAGGCATATTGCAACGTAGTTGTGCCCACACCACTGTACAACATACTGGTTGGTGCAGCATAATAGGCTACAATACCCTCGACCGTCGCGCGCCAGTTCCAACGTTCGGTCACGGTAGCGGTTATCTCACCTGGCTCACCCTGAGTAGTAAATACATAGCCCATCATCCCTAACAATTGTCCGGGAGGCTGAACTGCAGATGGGTTTTCATTGGCACTCAAGACGAAGGGATCGGTCAGGAATTGAGTCCCGCTGGTAGACTGCAACTCCGCTGCTGCAGGTGGCAACACTTCAAATCCTGCGCCACCTACCTGGATCGTTGACCAGAACGAATCGGGGATGAAGAGGGTCTGGGGGTTCTGGTTTTTCATACCTGCCCCGGTAATATCCACGTCATAGGCGGCGCACTGATATGACCAGGCTGTGCGTGGGATATCACACCACGGCTCGGCTACGCCGCTCCAGTCCCACTGACCATCACTTGTCCAATCCAGGTTCAGTTGCCAGCGTGCGCAGATCAGTCCCAACCCTTCAACCAGGGAAGCACCTGGTGCAAGTGTTACAATACCATTGCGATCATCACATACCCCGTCTGAGTCCCATGGATCAGCGCAATCCAGTTCCCAGGCCACTACCTGGGTCAGTCCAGAAATGTTGGTCACACGAAATGCGTCAGGATACGTCGAATCCCCACTGATACGGGCAATGTCAAAAGGATCAACAGCCATTGCTGCTGCTGTTGAGAAAGTATTGCTGGCTTGCGGTACCACAAGCCAGGGTAATGCTAGCAAGGTCAGCATAAAAATCCCGGCTAGCATTCTGGTTTCCCAGAAACGCCTGGTCATAGTTTGTCCTTTCCGCTTCCGAAGGGTAAGATTTTGATAATCTAGACCTGGATACTATGCGGTGATAGCATGATGTCCTATGCCGAAGTTTACGTTTTTGCCACAGTCTGGTAAACCAGCTGATACGCCGCGCTTCCCCGTCATCAAGCCATACTGGATAACTGTGACTCACCGCCAGGAACAACAATACGCACCTGTTGCAAGCGTTCCACCAGCAATGTAATGAATGTAATGTTAAGGTACATTGGGCAGCGACTCGTTGAACAATATTCAAAACGGGCCACCACTGCCGCATGGTTTTCTTGATGGGTTACGCTTGCCGGTCATAAGGGACGTGTAAAACTGAATATATTGCCAGCGACCTGGCACATATTGACGACGCCTATATCAACAGGCTAACCGACAACATCGTGTTATTATTGCAGGACGATACTTATTCTACCACAATCTCATGATGGCGATCTACTGCTTGATCAACCAGGAGTATAATATTCGAAGCACCACCATGCATACCCCGGATCGCACTGTGTTACATTCATAAGAGCCTGCCTGAAAAGGGGCGGTCTGGAGGGCGCAGTCCTCAAAAAACCCTGTTTCTGTCCGCCGCTGCGCGGCGGGTAGGGAAGATCGTGTGGGGTTTTGCTCCACAGCCCCCTTTTTTCGGACAACTTCTAAGGATTGTCAATAGACGTGAATGGAGTGTGCTTTGTTCTACACTGGCAGGTTAGCCCGGATCGGGCACCTGGTTGGGGGCATTGTGGATGGCGTTGTCTTCACTATCACTCGATCAAACGAGATGACAATAAGGTGACGGCTCCCAGGACTAAAGCTGGGCATACAGCAACGTGGCACTACGAGACTACCGCAAGCAGGAAATAGGGGATCCTTGGAAAGACCTTCTATTTCCTAACCTTCTTTTTATCTATCTCCTATTTCTATAATTGGGTGAAAACCTCTGGTTTTACGGGCTAGAACCGTAAAATAAGTGTCATATAGGGCATAATATACCAGTTGTATATGAACATGCGCTAAATATGACGAAGTTTTTAATGACAGTTTTGTCACCTTTGTGGTATAACGAGGTCTGGTACTCGTTTCAGGGAAGGATCGCAGCAAAGGATTGTGGGAGCCATAGGCCCGACACTCCGTGACCTGATATGGTTACGAGCGTTGTTTTGACCGCAGAGACAGACAGGATAGACAGAGGTTCTTGATCTGTGTACCCCGCCTGCAAAGGTCGCTCCAGAGCAACGGCAGCGTGGAAGCACCGTTCTGTTCTCCCCTTTTCGCCTACTGCAAAAAGGGGAGAACAAAGAACCGAAAGGCACGACGAAAAGGCCCGGACTATCACTCCTGTTAGTATACAATCACTGGTGTGCCGATTGGTGTCCAGTCATACAGCCAGGCTGCTTTATCAAGGGGGAGATTAACGCATCCATGGCTTAAACGGGCACCGGTGCCAAACGTGTTATGCCAGTAGGTACCGTGAATGGCATAGCCACCGTGCCGGAAGTACATCACGTGTGGCACATTCGGTACATTCCAGGTTTCGCCCTGCGCCGATCCACGCATATCCTGTCTGGCCAACTTTAGATAGACTGCGAACGATCCGCGCGGCGTTTCAAAGCCATTCCTACCGGTTGACACCGGGGCATCAAAGACCTGAAGATCACCCTCAAACGCATACAGCCACTGCCGATCCAGGCTAATCTCAATCCGTTTGGGGCCAGTCGGGCGTATGGGCTGAATCGCAAGAGGGGTCATACCAATCGCGAGCAGTGCATCGGTTCCAATATTACCACGTTCGATCTGCCATTCGGGTGGATTCTGCAGATCATAGGTCAACACCGTGCGCTCAAATGCCTGCATCACAATCGTGCGCGATGTACCGCCTTTGTACGTCTCAATCAAAAAGCCATTGGTGAGCGGTAGCCCGATATTGTGTAACCATCCACCCGGAAAGAGATCAGCCCGGTTGATGTAGGCCCAGAAGTAGTCCGGGATCACATAGCCCGGTGCGGCTCCTAGTTGTGCATCAAAGGGCACAAATACCCCGCCCTCAACCGGCATAGTACCAGTGCTAAACCCTTCTGGCACACCAAAGCGTTGCTCGGTATAGGCCCAGAGATCACCGTAGGTAATCGAGGTATTGTTAACCGGCAACCACCAGGCATACTCCATCAACTCCACGGTCAGGCGACCATACATCAATGCCCATGTAGGATCATTGACTTCATGGCTGTGATCCTCAATCCGTCCTTTTTCAAAATATTGCGACGGGTAACCATTAATATCCAGCAAATACGATTGCACATAGCCCAGAATACGTGGCCCATCATGGCGCCAGTAATAGCGCTCAAATGGTTTGGCAATGACACTCTCCGTCTGGTTCGGAGGAGCAGCGTGCGCAAGGTTTGTGCTGAAAGGTAACACGAGCAGCACGATGATGATGATAAAAAATGTGATACCCTGTTGATGCTTGATCATAGGTGGACAATCCCTTTCCATTGAAAGATCGAGCGCCCCCTGCGCTCTGGATGAGATAAGCTATCCTGCCACAGCAAGCCGCGGCTGTAAACGCTGGTTTTTATTGTAATCGATATGTAAGCCAGAGTCTATGGTATTTATCTGATTTTTGCGCGTTGCGCTTATCAACATAACTATGGTGACCAGTTTTTCCTGCTGACTTGCGTACAACTGCTGCCATATTGACGTCCAGCGGCAGTCGCAGCGCCGATTATAGCGCCCCATCTACCAGGAGCGCGGAATCTGATGAACGCCCAGATTGATCGGCCACGACCGCGACATGCACATAGTTCGCCAGCCGTTTGACAACGCCAGTGACATATCCTCGGTCACAGGCATGTTGGCCGTCACCCGGCTGGCTGCTGGCAGAAAAAGGCATGTGCCGAACGATGTTCGCACCCTCGTCACCTCCCCGCCTCATGCCTGACGCAAAAACACACACAATCAGGTATCATGATGTCGCTAACGGTGGTTAACCACGAGTGTCCTACGTTAAAATCAGTAAGTTAAGAAAGGCTTTGCTATGTCAATAACAACCAGTGCTGCGGGTGTCACCTGGGATCTGAGCGACCTGTTTGCGAGTTATGACGATCCGAAGCTCATGGCAATGTTAGACCAAGCGACAACCGAGGCGTCAGTATTTGCCGATATTTACCGGGGGACGATCAACGTTCCCGGCGGCCCGGAGGCGATTCATCTGCGTGAGGGATTGGAACGCCTGGAAGCACTCTATGATACGACCGCTCGTCCGGCAGTTTTTGCCAGTCTCCTGTTTGCGGCGGATACCAGCAAAGCCGAACATCGTGATTTACAGCAGCGCGTTGACCAGCGACTCACGGCCATTCACAATCAGATTCTGTTTTTCGACCTGGAGTGGCTGGCCCTGAGCGATGCCGATGCACACCGCCTGCTTGACGATCCCGTGCTCGCGCCCTATCGTCACTATCTCCATAGCGCCCGTCGCTATAAGCCCCACACCTTGTCTGAGCCAGAAGAGCGGTTACTCAACGACCGGGACATTACCGGCGTACAGGCATGGCGTCAGTTCTATACCGAACTGACCTCGGCACTGAGCTTTCCGATCGAACTGGAAGGCGAACGCCAGCAATTGCCCCTCGATAGCATCTTGAACTTGCTCCGCCATCCGCAGCGCCATGTACGCCAGCAGGCACATACCCAACTCTATGCCGTACTCGGCCCACAAGCCCAGACGCTAGCCTACATCTACAACACATTGTTGCAGGATCATTTGACCATAAACCGGCTGCGACACTATCCTGATCCAATGGCACCGCGCCACCTGGCGAATCAGATAGAGCCGGAAGCGGTAGCAACGATGATGGAGGTGGTTGAGCAGAACTATGGCATTGCTCAGGCGTATTTCAAGCTCAAGGCACACCTGCTCAACTTGCCCCGACTGGCGATCTATGACCAGTATGCGCCGGTTGGAAGCATGCATGCCCGGCGTACCTACGCCGAAGCTCGCGCCTTGATCCTGGAGGCGTTTGGCCGGTTTGACCCGCGTTTCCGCGACACGGCAGCGCGCTTCTTTGAGAACGGTTGGATCGACGCCGAGGTACGGCCCGGCAAGCGCGGTGGAGCCTTTTGTAATGGCTATCCACCCACGCTGCATCCCTATGTGCTATGCAATTATACCGACGATTTGCGCGATGTCATGACTGTGGCGCATGAGCTGGGCCACGGCATCCACTTTGTACTGGCCAGCCAGCAGACGCTCTTGAACTATTTTCCGTCGTTGCCGCTGGCAGAGACGGCCTCGGTCTTTGGCGAGATTCTGGTGTTCGAGCATCTGTTGAACCAGGAGCACGATCCCCAGGCGCAACTGGCATTGCTCTGCAGCAAGATTGAGGACATCTTCGCCACCGTGTTCCGCCAGAATGTGTTAACCCGCTTTGAGCAGGCAGCCTTTGATGGACGGGCACAGCAACGGTTGACACCGGAGCAACTGGGTGAGCGCTGGCTGGTGGCGAACGAGCGCTATTATGGCGATGCGGTTGAGCAAACGCAAGGCTATGAACTGGGCTGGTCGTATATTTCGCATTTTATCAACACGCCATTCTACTGCTACAGTTATGTCTTTGGGGAGTTGCTGGTGCTGGCGCTGTATGGCATGTATCGCAAGCAGGGCCAGGCGTTCGTGCCACGTTATATGGCGCTGCTAGAAGCGGGCGGCAGCCAGGCGCCGGCCGATCTGCTGGCTGCGCTGGGCGTTGACCCTCGTGATCGTGCGTTCTGGCAGCTAGGCTTCTCCGAGTTGCAACGGCTGGTTGAGCGGGTACAGGAGCTGGCAGGCTAACAGTTGGCGCTCTGGCGCTGCCGGCGTTAACGCCAGGGCGTAAATGACAGGAGCGACGTGGGCACTCAAAGCGCGTGGCCTTAGTCATCCAGCTCACCAGCATACTTGAGTGCCTGCGCTGTTTCGGGTGCCAGCGTAGCCGCCAGCAGCTTGATCCGCCGCACCATACCATACAACCCGTTGCGCCGATTCACGCTGAGATGCTGGCTCAACCCTAACTGCTCCAGAAAGTGCTGAATATCAAAAGTCAAGATCTTCTCCGCCGGTTGCCCGGAGTAGATCTTCGTCAAAATGGCGATCAAGCCCTGCACAATGGCCGAGTCACTCTCGGCCTGAAACTCAATCACGACACCGGTATCGGTCGGGTGGGCTTCAGCCACCATCCAGACATTGCTCTGACAGCCATGTACGCGATTTTCCTCTGTCTTATGAGCTGCGTCCAGGGGAGCCAGTTCACGCCCCAGATCGATCAAGTAGCCATAGCGGTCTTCCCAGGTATCCAACAACGCAAATGTTTCAAGCAACTCGTTCGCCTGAGCTTGCTGGGTGTTATTCATCATGCTCACTCCATCGTGGGGACAAAAAACCACTACACCGTATACCTAAGCATACCTGATTTTGACCGTCGTATCAACTGCTGATAGACGAAATCTCACAGTTCCTACACGCTGCTAGCCCTGCACTGAGCGCATATCAAGCCGGTCATACTGATGTGGTGAAAGCATAGGCGGCTCGCGGTATGGACAGTATGCCCTGACTGCGCACGATCTCCCATAGCAAAGTTGCGGGATCAGCAAGACGTATAGATCTGCGGTGCGGTACAATACAGATTGAACCCACGGCATACCTTGAGTAAATGTATAGGAGCTATACTATGAGAAATCGCAACTGGCTGATTGCGCTAGCTATTATTGTTGGAATTGTCCTATCGTGCGCTATTCTACCACTGGGTGGCATGGCGCTGCTGCTGGCGTTCGGTAGCGGCAGCAGTAGTGGTACACTTCCGGCCCCTGACTGGCAAGAGCAGATTATCTCTGGCAGTGGCACGGATCGGATTGTGGTTATCACGGTCAGCGGAGCCATTGGTGTGGACGCCGGTTCGGGCCTGTTTAGCGATGAACTGAGTCATGAGCAACTGTTGTCGCAAATCCGCCAGGCAGCCGGCGATCCACAGGTCAAAGCGGTGGTGCTGCGCGTCGAGAGTCCTGGCGGCGGAGTAGTCGCCAGCAACGAAATCTACCAGGAGCTCCAAAAGTTGCGCGACGCTGAGAAGCGCCTGGTAGTCTCGATGGGTAGTGTTGCTGCCAGCGGTGGCTACTACATTGCCACACCGGGTGAACGTATCTATGCCAACCCCGATACGCTGACCGGTAGCCTGGGCGTAATCATTTCGCTGCTCAATGTAGAAGAAACGTTTGACAACCTCGGTCTGCGCCAGATCGTCTTTAAGAGTGGCGAACTCAAAGATATTGGTTCGCCTACCCGTGAGACCACGCCGGAAGAGGCGGCGATCTTTCAAGCCATTATTGACGAGGCGTATCAAGGGTTTGTCGATGTGATCGAGAAAGGTCGTGGCCTGCCACGGGATGTGGTGTTGCAACTTGCCGACGGGCGGATCTACACCGGGCGGCAGGCACTTGCGTTAGATCTGGTTGACGAACTGGGCAATCTCGACACAGCTATCGCTGGAGCGCAGGAACTGGCCGGCCTGGAGCGGGCGCTGGTGGTGCGCTACCGTGGTTCTCCTTCTCTGCGTGACCTGCTGCTCCTGGGGATGGCGCAGAGCCAGGCCGCGTCTGATCCCCTCGGCTTGCGTACCCTGATCGCGCCCCAGACGCCGCGCCTGGAATACCGGATGGTGCCATAGTAGAAATGTGCACGTGGGGTGCGCACCACCGGGCGCGAGCGCGCGGGGGCGCCCTTGGGTGGACGAACCCGAGGGTGCGCGTCCCTCTGGGGCGCGAGCGCGCGAGCGGGCGGGGGCGCCCCTGGGAGCGCGCCCCTCCGGGGCGCGGGCGGGCATGGGCGCCCCTGGGAGGACGAACCCGGGTGCGCGTCCCTCCGGGGCGCGAGCGCGCGGGGCGGGCGCTCGCGCCCCATCGCACCAGCTTTTAACGCTGGATGAGTGGTAGATACACCAGATTATTCGCTCTGGACGCCCCAACCTGAACCATGACCGTCGCCGGTTCGCTGGTACTATCACCGGAACTCACGGTAAAGGCAAACGAGTCCATCCCGTTGTACCCGTTCATCGGTATGTAGGTCAGATTCGGTGCCGTGCCGTTGAGCGCGCCAAAGACAGGCTCTTCCACAATCGTGAAGCGCAACCCCGTTTCCGATGCCCCTCGTCCCTCAAGTGTGATCGGCACCGGTGTATTCGCACTGGTGGACACCTGCCGGGGCACTGCCGCCAGTGCCTGCACACGGTTGATGACCGCGTTGGTGGGTGTCACCTCAGGCACGCTCGGAAAGTACACGGTGGCCTGATTGACAATCTCGGCACCAATCGGCGCATCTGCGCGCACACGCACGCGGAAGCTGACCTCGCCGGACGATCCATTCGCACCTTTGGGTGCCAGTGTCCCAATATCCCAGATAATCGTGCGCGTAGAGCTAATATACTGACCCTGACCGCCGAGATCGAGCGTTGTTGCATCAAGCAGGTCACTCAACTCATCGAGGATATACACGCCGTAGGCCTCACCAGCGCCCTCATTCTCGTAGCTGATGGTATAGGTCAGTTCCTGCCCTGGCAGCACGGCCCCCTGCACCCCGATCTTGGCATTCGGGTCACGCGCCACGCGCACCGTGGTACGACGTCTGCCGCAGAAGCCGCCGCTTGCAGTTTGCGCCGCACAGAGATCGGCCGCATTTGGCTGATCGGTCGTCAGGGTCGCCTCAGGTTGCGCTGGCGCTCCTGCTGCGGTAGACGGGGTAGTGAAAGAAGCGAGGAACATCTCAACGGAGTCTCTCTCCGATGTTGAAAGGCCCTCAGCCGATGCGAGGAGGCCAATGCGATCTAATATGCATTCCCGGCACTCCGCCCCTTGCACGCCCTGGACGCACGACTCCCATCGCTCGCAGTAGGTAAATTCTGGGACGGCCACCCACATGCCGTTCGGGCCGCAGCGCCATGTGCGGACAATGTCTCTGCTTCCTGAGAGCCACGTCGTGACCGAGCCGGCACAGGTTTTGAGGTCTGCCGTGCATACATAGGTATCACGTTTGTGCGGGTCGCTGCAATTGCGATGGCAGTCGATGGCGTCAAGAGTCAATCCGATCGGGATGGTTACCCGCTTGCCGACTTTCTCGGTCATCTCTAAGGCGGCATACGCACATTCGGCGCAGGCGTCAGTATCACCGCGTGCGCACGCAACACAGTCCACCCCATCCATCACATTCCCAACGGTCTCAATGACCGCTCCTGGAACGAAGAGCGCAATCGTCTTCAAGGCACAATTAACCATGCAGTGGTTGTAACTGATCGCAGCCGGCATCGCCTGACCAGTGGGCGTGTCCCAGAGTTCGATCGCCCCCGTCGAGAGGGTCAGCGTAAAGCCACCACTATCGTTGCCCACCGCATAGCGGTCTGGTGCAAAACGCTGTTCCTGCACCGTGGTTCCTTGTAGGCTGAGCATGATCGCGCTCTTCTGAGCGGGTTTGACGAGCGGCACGCTCACAATCGGATCGCCACGGTTCAAGGTCAGGCGAACGGGGACGCCGGCTTGAAAGCCATCTTGCACGGCGTTCTCGTACCGCCGACGCAGTTCCGCGTGTCCGGCTAAAACTGCCTGCCATTCGGTTGCGCTCAATTCGGCGCTGGCTGTTACCTCCACCGGTGTATAGTTCAGATACGGCGTGACGTCGAGCACCCCGCTTCCGTCGCCGTTCAGGAAAGCCAGGACCGGTATTTCACTCCCTTCCTTCAGTCCCCACCGATACTTCACCTGCACGCCGACGGAGCCGACAGTCGTTGGCGAGAGGGTTCCAAGCGTCCAGAAGACCTGGTGACGTTCCGGCCAATATATACCGTTGTTGGTGCTATCAACGTACTCGGCAACATACGGGAGTTGCACCACCAGCACCGTATTAGAAATAGGCGAGCTGGTCGGATTAAAGAAGCGAATGCCATAATCGGCGATCTGGCCGGGACTCACGAAGGTTGGGCCGGCGACCTCCAGATTGCTGGTGAGTGCGCCCTGCAACGGCAATTCCGCACTGCCCTGCGGGCCGCTCAACCGCACCGTTGCGCGCAACGTACCCAGCCGTTTCGGCTGAAAGACAACCTCAATGTCACAACCGGTTGAACCTGAACCGAAGTTCGCAGGATAGATCGTCTTGCCGGTGCAATTATCGCGGCTCAAACGGAAGTTCAACGGATCGGAGAGCGTGACCTGCTCAATCTTCAGCGCCGTTTTTCCAGAGGAGTTCGAAGCATCAGCTCTTTTCGGCTGCGATTCCTGACCAATCGATCCGTTCCCGAAGTCGAGCGAAGCCGGTCTGAAATCGATCTTCGGCGCGCAGACACTGCTCTGCTGGAAACTGGCCTCGATGCGCACGTCAACATCCCTGGCGCGCCAGGTACCGCTGGCAACGGTATCGCTGCACGGATGACGCTGCGGCCCTTCCCGGATCGATAGCGGATCGAGGCTGGACTCCGTGATATTCGCCGACTCCTGCGGTAAAACAGTACACGCATGCTCGAGCATCCCCTGCTCATCGAGACGGGCGAACAGGGTCTCATAACCGGCTGCGCTGGCAATATAACCACCACCGGGCGCAGGGCGCATCACCGTCACATCAGCGTTCTTATAGTTCCTCGCCCAGCGGAGCCGCCCATCGGCGTCCGTTTTCACGAGTGTTCGCTCGAGAGTCGAAAATCCATTTGAGAACAAAGCAAGGGCGCCACCATCGTTGTCAACTGCGAGGAACACCGGTGTGCCTCTGAATGAACCTCCATAGACGCTAAATGCGCGTTGCCAGACAACATTGCCGGACGAATTGATCTTGAACAATACACTGTCGCGTTTGTCACTCCGTTCAGCGACAACAAGATACCCATCTGACACTTCAGCGACGAACGCGTATTTTGCGTCTATTTTTGAACCATAAAAGTGGCTCCAGATCAATTCGCCGTTTGCAGAGTACTTTTGTAGATTTGCGGTATATTCAGTGCCTGTCCAGGCGGGCGTTATTAACAGATATTCGCCACCGTTCGTATAGTAGGTGCGCTGATCTCCCAAAAATAAACCCGTCCCACCAAAGAGGTAGTGGTTGAGCAGTTGTCCGCTCGGATCCAGGTGAAGCGCGAGACCATTCTCCCAATGACCAGCACAGGGTGAGGCCTGTCCTACCTCCAATCTTCCGGTCACAATCAGATGACCATCAGATCGTTCGTATACACGCTGACCGTACAGACCGCTGAATGCATCCCCTACCACGCTGTCGCGTACACGTTCGTACACTCTTTGCCAGCGCACACTGCCGTCGGCATTCAGCCTGATGACCAGGACATGCAAACTCCGACCTGCCGAGGTGTCTTCCGAAAGATACCCGACAGCGGTATAGCCTCCATCGCGGTTTTGAATAACGCCTTGCAGCGTGATGTTCCGGAAGGGTTGTGCTTCACCATCACCACCAAACAGACGGTTCCAGACCAGATTGCCATTGCCATCGAACTTTATAATGCCTGCATGAAGGTTTCCTCCTTCGTATTTATTCCAGATAACAGTCGCAACATACCCGCCATCGCTGGTGTTAATGATGTCGGTAGGACCCGCCCCTGTCCACCAGCCAGGAAACGGGCCGCGGAACAATTTCCCCCAGGTGTTTACCTTTACCGTTGTTGGTTGCGAATGGCTCGTTGCCATCGGAAAGGCAACTGCAAGAGCGAACAACAAGAAAACAGTGATGAGCCGGCTGATCCATGTACGGAAGATTGCTGATGTCATTGAAGACCTCCAATACCGGGTAATCGAATTCTACGATCATAACAGCACCACCCGTACGAGTCGGGTAGGGCTGCAGTGTCTGCCTTCCTCGATTATCTGTCCACCGAAGGCCATATCTTCACGTTTATGCAAAACAAGGCCCTGGTTGTACCTGGCTTCCGATCTTCTCTATGTATCGTATCGCGAAACCCTCCGCCATGAACCTGGCCTACCCCATTGCAGGTTAACGATCCGACAGGCGAGCAGAGCGCAGCTCAGCGATCATCGCTGATAATACCATTCTAAGCATATTGTCAAGCTGGTCAGGTGGACAGGGCGCTATTGAGCGGTCATTGCCAGTGGTCAACCCACTACTCGCACAAGTCAATCAGCACATAAGCCTCAAGCGGCTCTTGCTTGCCCTTGACCTGAATCATTCCCAGCGACTGTACCCTGGCAATGTCCTTGATCTGCGCATAGGTGCTGTTACTGATCAGTACTTTGCCACCGTCGGCGCGGGTTTGCAGACGTGAGGCCAGGTTGACCGTGTCACCAATGGCGGTAAAGTTGCGAATGCTCTCGCTCCCAATGTTGCCCACCAGCGCCTCCCCGGTGTTGATACCGATGCCAAACTGCGGCATATCGCGAGACTCGGCGATAATCGGCGCAATCGCATGCTGCATCGCCAGCGCTGCCCGCGCCGCCCGTAGCGCATGATCGGGCTGATAGACCGGTGCGTTAAATAGTGCCATCATCGCATCGCCCATAAACTTGTCAATCGTACCGCCCTGCTCAAGCACTACCTGCGACGCCACACCATAATAGCGGTTCAACAGTGCCACGAGTTGTGGCGGCGACATGCGCTCGGAGATCGTGGTGAAGCCACGCAAGTCGGCAAAGAGAACGCTGATTTCGCGCACTGCGCCGCCCAGTGCGGCCTGCGACGGGTCGGCCAGCAAGGTGGTGGCAACGCTGGCGGGCATATATTGCCGAAAGAGAACGTCAATCTGCCGGTACAGGCGTGTATTTTCGAGCGCAATCGAGAGCTGGGTCGCCAGTGAGCGCAGGAGCCAGCGATCACGTTCGGCAAACGAACCCGATTGGCGCTGCGCCTCCAGCACGCCCGCAACATGGCCTTTGACCAGCAACGGAATGACAAATCGCCCACCGTCCTCCACCGGTTGCGCAGTCTGGATCGCCTGGTTGCGCAAGGTCTGGTAGCGTTCTGCGGCTAATGGCCGAGGTAGGGTCGCTCCTGGCGGTATATCTTGCGGCAGGAACTGGAGCTGACCTTCCTGCACCAGCGCCACGTTGATCTGGTCGTGCTGAAAGGCCTGATTGGTCAGGATGAGCGCTCGCTGCAACAACTGCGCTTCATCCAGAATAACGCTGGCTTCCTGGCCTATGGCCACCAGCGCTCCCAGCCGCGAAATCTGCTCCCGTTCCCCAGCCAGGGCCGCTGCCGCCTGTTCCAGTACCTGTGTTTGACCGCTGCTCAATCCGAAGCGTTCGGCAACCTGGGCGGCCACCGGTTCGTCTGGGTCATCAGAGGGCGCCTGCGCGCGTTGCTGAAACGCAGCCACCAGCGTTTCCAGGGCGCTGGTATATTCCTGGCGGATGGTCTTGATCGTCTCTTCCAGGTATAAGCTATCAAAAATAATCCTGGTGCTGCCCTCTTGCCTGAACTGGTGATAGATGCTGTAGGCCAGCAAGCCATAGGCCACCACGATCAGTGCATGCCATAGCCACCAGGAGGCATGCCAGGTGCGCGACAGGCCCACGCTCAAGATAACCAGTGTCAGGAGCGCAAAAGTGGTAACCAGCCCTAACAGCACTACAGTTCGGCGCTGACGATAGAGTTGCAGATAGCGATAGGTTGTCCAGCCAGACAATGCGGTACCCACCAGCAGCATCGCGGTGACCGGGAACTGTAGTGTGGGCAGCGGCGTCTGGCCGATGATGCAAAACATAAGTGGTGTTTGGACGGCATCGGGACTGGGCAAGAACGCAAAGGGAGGCAGTTGCAGGAGGGCGGCCCCACCAAAGATCACCCAGAACACGATCACCCCGGAGCGCAATATGCCCTGGTAAGCCATGATAGTAGATGCCTGCTCTTCAACCAGGCGGGTGGCGCTGGCTGCGGCAAAGATCGCAGATAGGAGCATACCCACGGGTGCCGCCAGGATAAATCCGACATTACGTTCAGGGATGAGCATCGTGGGTGTTGACAGTGCATGCAACAGCAACGCACCGGCTGAATTGACAACCGATAGCGCAATCAAAAATACGCGCGCATCATTGCGGCGGTGGGCAGCACTGCTCATCTGTGCGCCAATTCCCAGGCACAGCAGGCCCGCAACCGTAATCAGCCAGAAGTGAACTGGATTTTGCAGTGCACTGTCTGGACTGGCCGGCAGACGCGGGTCAAACGCGGGCCAGATCAGCCACAACAGCAATAGACCAGAGGGCACGAACGGTAACACCCACCAGTAGCGCAGATACCCTGGTTTGAATCGCAGCATCGAAACATCTCCTTGTGTAAGCAGTGAGTCAGCGACCTGGAGGTGTGACTCTTCGACGAGACTGTCAGTTGAACAGAGAGAGACTCCCACTGAACCGCTCCAGGTGAACGTTGCCTATCTATTATAGACGTAGTTGTAACTGGATTTTTACCAGGTGGATGGATGAAGGAAAGGTGACAGGCTGTGTGGTATGCCAGGGACGGCCCATACCCCATCCCGCCCGCCCCGCGCCTGCGCTCCAGAGGAGCGCACACCAGCGCGCACCAGGGATACGCTCCACCGCGCCCGCTTTGTCGTGTGTGGCATGGAGGGCACGGCTCCGGCGTGCCCGCGGCCGTGCCGGGTGCACCGCACGCCGAGACGCCGCCCGTCGTGAGGATGCCTCCCCGCGCCTGCGCTCCAGAGGAGCGCGCACAAGCGCGCACCAGGGATACGCTCCACCGCGCCCGCGCCCCGGTGGGACGCGCACCCGCGTTCGCCATGCCCGCCCGCACCCCAGTGGGACGCACGACGGCACCTCGTGCCTCTCAGCTAACAGTGTGTAACATCAGTGTCGGGGATGAGATAGCCGAGTTGCGTTCATCTGGTAGTATGATATTGAGTGATAAGGTACGCAACGATAATGCAGAGGGGCGCTTTGAGCAGAGGGGCGCTTTGAGTTGCGGGCCACGATCTTGCTTGACAACAACCGCCGACAACTATCGCATCTTTGCCTTTGCCAGACGGGAGTGACGCGAGAATGCGCGAGGCAGCAGGTGGCGGATGGACGCTCTTTTAACGCAAAGGCGCAGAGTGGCAAAGACGCAAAGGGGGTGGAGGTTGGAAATGCAGCACCATACACTACCTGATCAGCAGCAATGCCAGGAAACAGGCAACTCTCTTCCTCTGCACCTTTGCGTCTTTGCGTTAAAAAAGAGGCTATGAGGCAAGGACGCGAGACGCCTTACGCCTTACGCCTCTCTGAGGAACCTGTACTAATAAAGACGAAAGAAAGGATAAGTAATAACCAATGTATGATGCAACCGAGTGTATCCAGGCCGACCTCGCGCACCTGCTGCACCCACTGTACCATCCTGACGATCACCAGACACCACGCATCTGGGTCGAGGGGCGTGGAGCGTTGCTGATCGACATTGAGGGTAACGAAGTCATTGACGGGTTGAGCGGGCTGTGGAACGTGAATGTGGGCCATGGGCGGCGCGAGCTGGCCGAGGCAGCTATGCAGCAGATGTGTACCCTGGCCTTCAGTTCATCCTATACCGGCTTTTCCAATCTGCGCGTGATCGAACTGGCCGAGCGCCTGAGCGAACTGAGCTATCCTTCGATCAACACCTTCTTTTTCACCAGCGGCGGTGCAGAATCGAACGAGAGCGCGATCAAGACCGCGCGCTTTTATTGGAAAACGCAGGGGAAGCCCGATAAGGTCAAGGTTATCTCGCGCAAGCTGGCTTACCACGGTGTCACGCTGGCGGCGATGAGTGCAACCGGTATGCCGATCTACTGGCCAATGTTTGAGCCACGCGTGCCCAACTTCTTACACATCGAGTCGCCTTATCCCTACTACTTCAAGGGCGGCGATGCCCACACCAGCCCCGGCGTGGCGGCGGCGAATCTGCTGGAAGAGGCGATCCTGCGCGAGGGGCCGGACACGGTGGCCGCCTTTATTGCTGAGCCAATCCAGGGTGCGGGCGGGGTGATCATTCCTCAGGAAGATTATTTCCCGCGCATCCGTGCCATTTGTGACCAGTACGATGTGTTGCTGTTGAGCGACGAGGTGATTACCGGCTTCGGGCGTAGCGGCAAGTGGTTTGGCCTGGAACACTGGGGCATCGAGCCGGATATTATGCAGTTTGCCAAGGGAATTACCAGCGGCTATGTTCCGCTGGGCGGCATCGGGGTGTCGGACAAGATCCGCCAGGCGATCCACAGCGTGCCACCGGAGCAGCGCTGGATGCACGCCTTCACCTATTCCGGCCATCCAACCAGTTGCGCGGTGGCGCTGGCTAACCTCAAACTGGTCGAGCAAGAAGGTCTGGTGGCACGAGCGGCGGAGATGGGCAACTACCTGCTGGAGCGACTGCGCACGCTGGAGAGCCTGCCGGTGGTGGGTGAGGTGCGCGGACGGGGGATGCTGGCGGCGGTCGAGATCGTTGCAGACAAGGCGGCACGCCAGGAATTCCCTGCTTCCGCTCAAGTTGGCCCGCGCCTCGCCAAAGAGATGCTCAAGCGTGGATTGTATACCCGCGTGCGCGGTGACGTGATCTGCCTGGCCCCGCCACTGATCACGCCTACCGAACAACTCGACCGCATCGTCACTATCGTTGGCGAGGCGATTGAGGCGGTGCTGGGAGGGTCGTGAGGCGCAGAGGCGCAGAGGCGAAGTGGCGCGGTGGCGCGATGGCGCGGTGGCGCGGTGGACGCGCTTGTTTTAACGCAAAGACGCAAAGATGATATGTGGTTGCATGGGGAAGAGACAAAAAGGCGCGGAGGTAGGACGCGAGGTGTGCAGTGGACGCTCTGGCTTTAATTTAAAAGTGCAGAGCGACAAAGACGTAAAGGAGGTGGACGTGGAGTATATACAGCACCATATTACCTGGTTAGCAGTGATGGGCGGATATAAACAACTCTGCGCCTTCGCGTCTTTGCGTTAAAAACAGAGGCGCGGAGGCGTGAGACTGCTGGCATCCGCGCCTCCCGCCTCACCGCACTTCGGTCACGAAAGCGACGGTGATGACCTCGCCCCGCTGGTCGCGAAACTGCACCCAGATCTTATACATCCCTGGTGCATCAAACGGGTGATGGATGATAATCTCCGGGCCAAAGCGGTCACTGGTTGCGCTGTGTGTGTGCACCGCGTTTTCCCTCTTGTCTGTGTCGTGCCCCTCAGCACCATGCGCACCATGATCATCATCGCCATCGATCAAACCGTGCGTGTGGGCGAAGGTCGTGCCGTCTGCGCTCACGATGGCAATATGCGCCGGTGCGTCCAAATAGGGCTGTAGCTCGGTAATCCCCGCACCAGTCTGCGCATCCTCAACCCGCAGTAGCATGTGTGCTGGCGTTTCCATCCCCACGTCTTCGGCCCCGATCAACGTCACCCGCAGATCACCAATTGTTCGCGGAGCCAGATCAACCATCAAATCAGGCGCCACAGTGGTAGGCGTACCAACGACCAGTTCATCGCGTTGTCGTACTTCTTGCCCATTGGCGCGCATAAACTCGACATACAGCCAGTACACGCCATCGGTCGGAAAGACCATATCCAGCGCATATTCGCCTGGTTTGCCGGTGGGTTGCGGATGTACATGCAGGAACTGCTGCAGATCCTGGCTGATCGCAATCAGGTGCAACGGCTGTTCATGATTGATAACGACATCCATCAGCGGCGCGTTCTGCTGTACATCGGTAAGCTGATAGGTGATCGGCACTGGTAGGCCAGCTTCGATTGTCGTCGGCGCTATCAGTTGCACCTGGACTTCGGCCACATCAGGCGCAACAGTCGTCGTGGTTGTATCGGCTGCATCGTTGAATGTTGCTGCCATGCCCTGCTCCTGCATGTCCACGTGCGCATCAGGAGCAACTCGTGCCTCGGCATGCACATCTTCATCCGCATTATGCGCATGTGATGCCGTATGCGCACCGGCAGGCATCGCCAGCGCCTGTGGCGGGTGGGTGTGATGCGGCTGCGATAGGGCCAGCGAAATTGCGCCTACCAGCAGCGCGATGGCGGCAATGCCACCCAGGAAGGCATACTCGCCCACGCGCTCGCGCAGCGGCGGATGTAAAATGGCCTCGGCATTCTCCGGGCGGCGGAAGCTGCGCAACCGCAGTGCGTTCGTCACCACACTCACGCTTGACATCGCCATCGCTGCCGCTGCCAGGATCGGATCGAGTAAAATATTGAAAAACGGATAGAGAATACCCATGGCAACCGGGATCAAGACCGTGTTGTAGGCAAAGGCCCAGAACAACCCCTGCTTGATCGTCCCCACCGTTTTGCGCGAGAGTGCAATCGCGGTGACGATGGTGCGCAGGTCGCCGCCGATCAGCGTGATGTCTGAAGCGGCCATGGCGACGTCGGTGCCAGTGCCGATGGCAATGCCCAGATTGGACTGCGCCAGCGCTGGTGCATCGTTGATACCATCGCCGACCATGGCGACGATCTTGCCTTCGGCCTGTAACTGTTGTACCTGATCGGCCTTCTGCTCTGGTAGCACCTCGGCGATCACCTGCGTGATACCCGCCTGCCGGGCAATCGCCTCGGCTGTGCGGCGGTCGTCGCCGGTCAGCATCCACACCTCCAGGCCGAGCGCCTGCATCTGCTCCACCGCCAGCCGCGACTCGGGCTTGAGCGTGTCAGCCACCGCGATCAAGCCCGCGCCCACGCCATCAACCGCCACATACATCGGCGTTGCGCCATTCTGCGCCAGTGTATCCGCCTGCGCCACCAGGCCATCCAGCGGCACCGCCAGTTGCTCCATCAGCGCCCGGTTGCCCAGCGCCACGGCCCGATTCTCAACCATCGCCTGGATGCCCTTGCCGGTGATCGAGCTGAAGTTGGTGGCTGGAGCCAGTTCCAATTCCTGCTCCTTTGCCCGCGCCACAATCGCCTCGCCCAGTGGATGCTCCGAGCCAACCTCGGCGGCGGCCGCCAGCCGCAGCAGGTCATCCGCTGACCAGCGCCCGCTCTGGCCCTCAGCGGGCACAATCGCCGTTACCTGGGGCTTGCCGCGTGTCAGCGTGCCGGTTTTATCCAGTACAATCGTATTAATGCGTCGTGCCTGTTCCAGCGCCTCACCGCCGCGGATGAGAATGCCGTTCTCGGCGGCCTTGCCGGTACCGACCATGATCGCGGTGGGGGTTGCCAGGCCCAGCGCACAGGGGCAGGCAATAATCAACACCGCAATTGAGGTTGTCAGGGCATAGATCAATGCTGGCGGTGGCCCGAACACCAGCCAGATCCCAAACGTCACCGCCGCCAGCACCAGCACCACTGGCACGAAGTAGCCAGAGATTGTATCGGCCAGGCGCTGCATCGGTGCTTTCGATCCCTGCGCCTCTTCCACCAGGCGCACGATCTGCGCCAGCGCTGTGTCCTTACCCACGCGGGTAGCGCGAAACACAAAGCTACCCGTTTTGTTGAGCGTTGCGCCGATCACCTCGTCGTTCGCGCCCTTCTCCACCGGCAAGCTCTCGCCGGTCAGCATGCTCTCGTCCAGTGCCGAGCGGCCCTCGGTGATGATGCCATCAACCGGCACCTTCTCACCCGGACGTACGCGCACCAGGTCGCCTACCTGCACGGCTGCAATGGGCACATCGTGCTCCACGCCATTGCGGATCACGCGGGCAGTGCGCGCCTGCAAACCCATCAGCGCCTTGATCGCCGCGCTAGTTTGCTTTTTCGCCCGTGCTTCCAGCCAGCGGCCCATCAAGATCAGCGCAATAATGATGACCGCGCTCTCGTAGTAGAGATGGAACGGGAAGCCCCATTCGAGCGCCAGTGTGGGCCACAGGGTGACAAACGCGCTGTAGCCATAGGCAAAGCCGGTGCCAATGGCGACCAGCGTATTCATGTTGGTACTCCCATGTTTGGCCGCAGCCCAGGCAGCATCAAAGAACACCCGCCCGGCCCAGAACTGCACCACCGTCGCCGCAATCAGCATCAGCGGCGCGATCAGCAGCATGTCAACGCCCATGGGGATGTACATCATCACCATCATCACCGCCCCGATTGCCAGGCTGACCACCCACTTGCGGCGCAAGGAATCCATCTCGCGCTGCCGCTGGCGATCATGCTCATCAATCTCTTCTGCGGTCGTGTCCTCGGTTGCGGCGGGTTGCGCCGTCGGAGCAGGCATGGCTCCGACGCGATAACCGGCTTTTTCAATCGCGGCCCGCAGATGATCGACGCTGGTCGCAGCGGGATCGAAGACGACGTGGGCTTTCTCGGTTGCCAGGTTCACCTGGGCCTCGGTCACGCCCGCTACCTTGTTGAGCGCCTTCTCCACCCGACTGACACACGAGGCGCAGGTCATACCCTCAACTGGTAGCGTGATGTCGCCTGATGGGGGTGCAGGCGTGGTGGGGAGAGCGTTATGCGCCGCAGGTATGTTCCGCACGCCGTAGCCCGCATGCTCAATGGCGGCTTTGATCTGCGTCGGGCTGGCAATGGTAGCATCATAGACCACCCGGGCCTTCTCGGTGGCGAGATTCACACTGGCTTCACTGATGCCGTCAACCCGGGTGAGCGCCTTTTCCACGTGGCGCACACACGCGGCGCAGGTCATGCCCATGATTGAAACCTCAAGGTGTTGTTCGGCCATAAGCTTCGTCCTTTCTCTGGCAATACCCCACCACCCCTGGGGGGTATCCATTGTTTCTATTATAGGACATTGTTCAGGTCGTTGCATGGCGGGGAGGTGTGAGGTGTGAGGCGCGAGGCGCATGGCCGGGCCATGGTCGTTCGAGCGGTCGAGCGTCCAAGCGTTGGAGCGTTGGAGCGGGAGAGTGGGGGAGCGGGAGAGCGGGAGAGTGGGGGAGCGGGAGAGCGGGGGAGCGGGAAAGTGGGGGAGCGTTGTGTGGTGTGGTGCCCGCCATGCCCGTATCGACCGCATTGCCCCGCCATGCCCCACGTTGCCCTGCAATGCTGGCATGGCCCCACCATAACTACCGATGGAACCATCGCTTCGCCCCGCCTCGCATGGCCCCCGTTGTTTCTCGTTGCAGGCGACCATACGGGCCGGTTCGACCAATAAATAGTCTATGATCACTGTATTGCAGAATACACAACATGCTCACATGCTAACGCCCGATCTATTGCCAATTTTTCTACACTGCGCTATAGTAGCAGTAGTTGTCCCTTCTTGTACCAGGAGCAGCACGCATGTCTACTCTTTTACCATCCGGTACCATTGTCCACGGTCGCTATCGCATTACGCGGCTGATCGGGCAGGGGGGCATGGGCGCAGTGTACGCCGCGATTGACGAGACGTTCAAGAGCCAGGTTGCGCTCAAGCAGATGTTCCCCATGCCTCATCTGACTGCACAACAGGTGGCCGATCTGGAACGGGCGTTCCAGCGTGAGGCACACCTGTTGCACCAGTTGCGTCACCCGGCGCTGCCACGAGTCAGCGATTATTTTACCGATGCCTACGGGCGCTTTCTGGTGATGGACTATATCGAAGGCGAGAATCTGGCAACCTTGCTGGCGCAGCGCCAGCGAATCGAGAGGAAGCCATTGACCGAAGCGGAGGTGGTGGCCTGGGCTATCAAGGTACTGGACGCACTGGAGTATTTGCACCAGCAGCAACCGCCGATTATTCATCGGGATATCAAGCCCGATAATATTACGCTTACCCCGAACGATGAGATTTTCTTGCTCGATTTTGGGATTGCCAAAGGTTCGACGATGCTCACAACGCTCATGGGGCAGCGGAGCGTCTATGCCTATACCCTGGCGTATGCCTCACTCGAGCAGGTACAGGGCGCCGGAACGGATGCGCGAAGCGATCTGTTTAGCCTGGCGGCGACGATGTATCACCTGTTGAGCGGCCATGCGCTGGATCAGCCACCGCGCTGCGATGTGCTGACGCGGGCCGCCGCCAGAGTAAAGAACGAACCCGATCCGTTGCTGCTGCCCCCCAATCTGAGTCCAGGTCTCCGGCAGGTATTGCAGCAGGCACTGGCATTGGATCCCGACGACCGTCCGCCCAATGCAGCGGCGATGCGCCAGGCGTTGCTGGACACGCAGAAACCGTCGGGATCGGGTCGTCTGGTGGCGCTGGTGCTGGCGGTGGTGCTGCTGGTGATAGGATTCCTGATCGGCGATCACCTATGGAACCTGGCGAGTAGCATATTCGTACCGGGAAGGGACTCTACCTACGTGCCGATAGACAGCGTGGCAGCCGGTATAGAGACGGTGACCGGCAAGCTCCCACTGATCAGCACGGTACTCCCAGAGACATCGACCATGACGGCCGTCGAAGCGACCCAGGTTATCCAGACGGAGGGTGCAATGCAGGCGACCGACGCGATTCAGATTGAAGCCACCGTCGTCGCGCAGCTCCAGGCAACCCAGGTGGCAGCGCGGGCCACCGACGAGGCACAGGCCATCGCGGCTACGGTTGCGGCTCAGGTGCAGGCTACGACGGAAGCACTGTCGGCACCCGATCCGACGCCAGTTCAGCCGGGTGACACGGTGCCAGATCGGTTATCGGTGGCCCTCCAGTGGCCGGTGGCCTTTGCCGATACCTTTACCAGCAGTACTGGTACATGGTTCACGGGCAACTATGCGAACCCACGGGTTGATGGTACTATTCGCATCGAGAACGGTGTCCACCACTGGCAGGTGACACCGTTTCAAGACACCACCTGGTGGTTACGGCCCTCAATTCCCCCTGTTGCCAATTTCTATCTCGAAGCGCGTATGCAGCGCATAAGTGGTGCGAGCGACAGCAGCTATGGGGTCATTTTTCGGCTCCAGGAAAACGGCGGCTTTCGTTATTATCGCTTTATGGTCACGGATACCGGGGGCTATGAAGTAGCGCTGGTTGACCGCGGTGATACGACCACGCTGATTCCCCGTAGCCCTGTTACACACCTCCAGCTCGGGGCCATGAACCGGATTGCAGTCATTGGCGCTGGTTCACAATTCACGTTTTATGTGAATGATCACTATGTTGACACGCTGACCGATCATACGCTCAGCCAGGGGCAGGTCGGTATCATTATTGGCCTCATCGCCTACGATGAGGCCGTGTTTGAGACGCGCAGTTTCACGCTGAGAACCCCATAAGGTCTCTGGTTGTAACGTGCAGCCGTACAAGCGCCTCTCCTGTCAACGAATAGGCAACGAATAAAATAGCCGGTGGGCTTCATCCGCGCCCCGGAGGGGCGCGCCCCCACCCGCCCACTTCTCGCGTGCGGCATAGAGTAGGGCACGGCTCCGGCGTGCCCGCATCCGTGCCGGGTACACCCCCCGTTCGGTTGGCCGCCGCCGGCGCCCCGCAGCCCGCGCCCCTGCTGCCCGCGCCCCCACCCGCCCACTTCTCGCGTGCGGCATAGAGTAGGGCACGGCTCCGGCGTGCCC